>Ga0137463_1000022_pt1 | contig 70347 bp, 61 predicted proteins | sample EasRivERMGT800_2_FD_102333 | JGI IMG/M metagenome (GOLD analysis project Ga0137463, IMG submission 102333) | Soil microbial communities from meander-bound floodplain in the East River, Colorado, USA - East River MetaG ERMGT800_2 | ecosystem: Environmental > Terrestrial > Soil > Floodplain ...
CGCGTCGGTCACTCCCGCCAGGGGACGACGCGTGGGCAGGCCGACCGGATCGATGTTCTCCAGGTTGCAGGCTGTTGATATGTCGAGCGCCTGATAAGCGGCGCAGCGACCGGTCAGGCCTCGATACGGCAGTGCGCCCCCCGCTGCGACGGCAACGATTGCCGAGACCGAAAACCTCGACAGCCCATAGAGCAGGACAATACCACCTGCGACTGCAGAAAGCTTCCGTTCCGCGTCTCCCACATTGATTCTGCAGGCAGGGGACTGGGCGGACCGGGAAGGACTCAATCGGGGATTTGCCATGAGCTGACTCCTGAGAAACGTTCTGCGCGACGTCTGCGAGAGAGTGGGTCGTCTCGACGGGGGTGACAGAAACATCAACAAGCCTGGATCGCCGTCCGCGCGTCGCACTCAGTACCGGAAGCCACCGAAGCGACCGTAACCATAAGGGCCGGAACCGTAGGGGCTGTAGGCTGGCTGCGGGTAAAAGCGCGAACCGCTGTAGCTGCGGTCGATGATGCCAATGTACGTACCGCCGGCTCCGTAGCCGGCGTTGCCAAATCCGTATGAGGAATTGGCGGGGTAGACATACGTGGTTGGTGCATTGTACGTGTATGCGCCGTACCCGTATGGAGAGTAGCCAAATCCGGAATAGCCGCTATAGCCCGATGCAAACCCGCCGTTGGCGTAGTAGCCGCCGTTCCAGGCGTCAAACAGGGACTGGGCATTCGCCGTTTGGGGCGAGAGGGAGGCCAAAGTAGCCATCCAGACTGCGGCGACAATCGTGCCGACGAGCGTCGATGACCTGAGAATTCGTTTCATGACATGTTCCTTCGAACGAGTGACGGTGAAATCTGAAAGCTGACTGGCGAACGGAATGCCATCCGGTGGCGGCGGGTTCCTGAAGCCGTGCAGAAAATGGCGCGAAGAACGATCACAACGAACGACTCGAGCAGCGATACAATTGCATCACCCGCACGCGTGACGCGATGAGAGGTTTCACAGAATGCACCGCCGTACTCGAGTAGTCCTTGTGCCTGGTTTGCAGTGGTTTTGCGGGTTTCGCCTGTACCACTGCTCTGCATGATCTGGCGTTCCTCCGGTCTTGATCTCGGCCCTAGTGTCAGCGCGGCAAACGCCTGTACGCCGAGTCCGCCCTCGGTTCAGCGGCGTGTGCCACACGAGCATCGGCCCGTTCACAATCGTCGAAGCGCACGAAATTTGGCATACAGCCGTAACCGTCCATTTCATATTGAATCTCTTCATCCGAGCAGCCGGCGGCCTCCAGATTGCGAATCATGATTTCGGTCTGAGAAACGGTCGTCTTGCCATGATCGGATTCCGGCATGATTGCATCCTTTCAAGTGATCAGGACCGTGGTTGCCGGCAGGTCGCGGAAACCCGGCTGGTGACTCTTTCCAACGCGGCTACACCTTCTTCGCGGCTTGTTTGGCCTTGGCGGCAGCCGCGTCAGCCCCCTTCTGAACGTGGTCAACTACCTTTTGGACGACCTGTTCGACCTTGCCGACGGCCTGATCGGTCTTGCCTTCGTCACGCAGTTTGTCGTTACCAGTGAGCGCTCCGGCCGCTTCCTTGATGCGACCTTTCGCTTCGTCCATTTTGCCACCCATTTCAGACACTCCTTTCAAAGGACATCGGACAGTCATGACGTTTCGGGGCGAAGCCCGTCTGACTTCCGTCACGAACCTCACGGACTTCCCTCGCAATCTGTGGCGTCCGTGAAACACCACCGCAATAAAAAAAGCCGACGTGAGGAAACGCCCGCAGGCGTTTCCTCACGTCGGCTTACCTGCTAACGCGCTCCCCGGTCCACGTTTCCGTGGGGACCCGCCGGGTTGCGCTTTATTCAGTCATCCGACAAATTCATCTGACGCAGACAGCGAGAGCGGATTCATAATTCGCCTCACTGACATGAATGATCGTAGCAGGCGCTTTCGGGATAGCAAGCTCAATACCGTGGTGGCGCGGCACAGGCGATGCTGGTCAATCGAGCGTGTTGTTGATAGAATTTGGGTGTTGGGAGACGAAGTCAAGTGCGTCCCGGCTCGGCCGGGAAACGCGTAGCGGCGTAAACCGACGGGGCTGCACACATCCAGGTGTGTGCAGCCCCGTCGGTTTTTTTGTTGGGCTGTTCCAGCCGATTGTGCGCCGATAGTCGAGCATTTCCCCGAAGGATCGCCGGATCACCCCGGAGCGCGAGTCAGGATGACGAGACAGGCGAAAGCAGGCCAAGTGATGCCGACAACAACTCTGCGAGTGCTGGTGGTCGATGACAATCACGATGGAGCCGACGCGCTGGGGTTGTTAGCCGAAGAACTCGGCCACCAGGTCCATGTCACCTACGGCGGCGCCAAGGCCCTGGAGGTCGCGCGAGCCTTCCAGCCCGATCTGATGCTGATCGATCTGGCGATGCCCGATATGGACGGCTGCGATCTCGCGAAGCGAATTCACAAGGTTCCGGCCTTCTCAAACACGAAACTGATCGCCATTACCGGACATGCCGACCAGGGACACAAGACCTTCGCCCTGAAGGCCGGGTTCGATTCAGTGCTCTTCAAGCCCGTGGCCTTGACGGAAATCAAGGCGACCCTGGCCCGGGTCATCCCCGTGCTCGCGCGCAGCGAAATTTCAGCAGGGCAGCCCGCGCGAGACGCCCCGCACTCGCAGGAGCGCTACTTGCCGATCGACGAAGCGCGGCGAATCAGGAACGATCGCAAATCAAGAAAACTGACTCAAGCCGAATGCCAGGGTGCGATTTGTGACTGTTTCATTCGCTACCAGGCGGCCTATCTGGGCTGGCGGTCTGAACAGATTCACGCCCACTTCATCAAAGATCTGCTGGTCATCCGCGTGCTGGGAAACCTGACACTTGCCGAGTGCCATCTGGCCAAGGCGCTCACGCCGCTGAATGGCCGAGATCTCATCAAGCAGGTCCGCAAGCAATTGCTGGAAACGGCGCGCCCGATGCTCGAATCGATGGTCTATGAAGTCACCGGCGTCAAGGTCCAAAGCCTGCACCATGACATCAGCACCGTGACCGGCGAAGAAATGGTCCTCTTCGCGTTAGTTGAAGCGCCGCGGTTCGAACCCGACCCGCACCTCGGGTAGGCGCGGGCTGCAAGTCAGAGTCGGTCGGACGCGGATCATTGACATTCACCGGCCAGCTGGCCGGCAATCTCGACCCGAGGAGGGTGTGAACTGAAAGGCGCATGTGCAGATTCCCGCGATTACTGACAAACTTGGACGTCTCCTGTCATGGCGCGGTTCCCCCACCGGCGACAGCCTGCCCTCCGACGACGAGCAGCCGTTGCGGGCAGAACTCTACAGCGTCGAACAGCTCCAGCGGCATGCGAAGGCGCTGGCGGCGTCGGATCGACTGGCTCCGCGATCGGCGCCCGACAGGCTGCATGCGCGGCTGAACGAGAACGAAGTCCTGCTCGTCGAAACGCATGAGCTGGTCACCGCCGCGGCCAATCGCAAGCGCCGCATTCCCCCCGCCGCAGAGTGGCTGCTCGATAATTTCTACCTGATCGAAGAGCAGATCCGCACGGCGCGGCGGCATCTGCCGAAATCGTACAGCCGGCAGTTGCCGCGGCTGGCCGGCGGCCGCGCGGCCGGCCACCCGCGCGCCTATGGAATCGCGCTGGAATTGATCGCCCACGGGGATGGGCGCGTCGATGCCGACAGCCTGAACGCCTTCATCGCCGCGTATCAGACAATCGAAACCCTGCGAATCGGGGAGCTGTGGGCGATCCCGATCATGTTGCGGCTGGCTCTGATTGAAAATCTGCGGCGGGTTGCAGCGCGGGTGGCCGCCGGCCGCCGGGCGCAAGACCTGGCGGGCGACTGGGCCGAGCAAATGGTGCAGGTCGTCGAGCGGAATCCCACCGACCTGATCCTGGTGCTGGCCGACATGGCCCGCGCGAACCCGCCGCTGACCGGCGCATTTCTGGCCGAGTTGACGCGCCGCCTGCAGGGGCAAAGTCCGCATTTCGCATTCGCCAACAGTTGGCTCGAGCACCGGCTGTCGGAACAGGGGCTGACAATCGAACAACTCGTCGTGGCCGAGGGACGAGCCCAGGCCGCCGACCAGATCTCGATGGGCAACAGTATCACCAGCCTGCGGTTTCTCAGTTCGAACGACTGGAGCGAATTCGTCGAGAATCAGAGCCTGGTCGAACAGATCCTGCGGGGGGACCCGGCAGGGGAGTATGCCCGCTCAGACTTTGCGACGCGCGACCGTTGCCGGCACGCCGTCGAGAAAATCGCGCGGCGCAGCGATCTTTCGGAGCCCGACGTCGCCCGCCACGCCCAGCAGCTCGCCCAGACCATAGCGGCCGACAGACCCAAAGAGCGCACGGCGCATGTCGGGTACTACCTGATCGACGAGGGTCGGGCACGCCTGGAGCATGACGCGCACATGCGCCTCTCGCCGTCGATCGTGGCCGGACGCATCGCCAGGCGCATTCCACTCTTGCTGTATCTGGGCGGCGTTGCCATCGCGACGACCGGTGCTGCCGCGGCATTCTTGTACAGTATCGGCAGACACGGCGCCAGTTTCGTGACGCTGGCCGCGCTCCTCGTCCCGGCGCTGGTTTCTGCCTCGTACCTGGGGGTCGGCGTGGCCAACTGGCTGGCGACGCTGCTGGCGAAGTCGCGGCCGCTCCCGCGGCTCGATTTCAGCGAAGGAATTCCGCCCGAGCACCGGACGCTGGTGGTTGTCCCCACCATGCTGTCCAGCGCCGCCGCCGTCGAAGAGCTGCTCCAGGGGCTTGAGGTGCGGTTCCTGGCCAATGCCGACGACCACCTGCATTTTGCCCTGCTCACCGATTTTCTCGACGCACCACAGGAGGTCATGCCGGCTGACGAAGAGCTGTTGCGACTGGCGACGACTGGCGTCGAACAGCTCAACCAGAAGTACGAGGGGGAGCGGACAGACATCTTCTTCCTGTTTCACCGCCACAGGCGCTGGAACAGCCATGACGAGGTGTGGATGGGATACGAGCGAAAACGGGGCAAGCTGGCCGACCTCAATGCCTTCCTCCGCGGCGCCGAGGGACGCTTTTCTCAAATCGTCGGCGACACGCCCGTGCTGCGGGACGTGCGCTACGTCATCACGCTCGACACCGACACCCAGCTTCCCCGCGAGGCGGCGCGCGAATTGGCCGGCGCCCTGGCCCACCCACTCAACCGCCCCGTGTGGGACGCCGTGCGGCACCGGATCGTCGCGGGCTATGGCATTCTGCAACCGCGCGTGGGCGTGAGCCTGCCCAGCGCGCGGCGGTCGTGGTACGTGCGCACGTTCGGCGGCGATGCCGGCGTCGACCCCTACACACGGGTCGTGTCCGACGTCTACCAGGATCTGTTCGGCGAAGGATCGTTTATCGGAAAAGGTATCTACGACGTCGAGGCCTTCGAGAAAAGTTGCGGCAAGTTTCCCGAGAACGCCATTCTCAGCCATGACCTGCTCGAAAGTGCCCACGCCCGCTCGGGGCTGGTCAGCGACGTGTTGTTGTACGAAGAGTTCCCGGCCCGCTATCCCGCCGATGTCAGCCGGCGACATCGCTGGATCCGCGGGGACTGGCAAATCGCGTGGTGGTTGCTCCCCTGGGTTCCGCGACTGGCCGCGGAGCACTGCCAGAACCCGATCAGCGCCCTGTCGTGGTGGAAAATCTTCGATAACCTGCGCCGCAGCGTCGTTCCGATTGGCATGTTGGCGCTGCTGTTGGGCGCCTGGCTCTGCGTGCCGTCGCCGTGGGGCGGGGTGGCAACGCTGTTCGTGCTGGCAGTGATCGTGGCCGTTCCCCTCCTGGCGTTTCTGGAGGACCTGCTTCGCAAGCCGGCCGACCTCCCGTTGATGCTGCACTTACGCGCGGTGAGCGTGGCGCTCGGCCGTCAATTCGCGCAGTGGAGTTTCACCCTGGTCTGTCTGCCGTACGACGCGTATGTCAGCCTGGACGCCGTCTCACGGACCCTTGTCCGCGTTCTCTGGACAAAGAACAAATTGCTGGAGTGGAAGACTTCCAGCGACGCCGAGCGCAGCGCCAGCCACAATTTGAGCGACTTTTTCCGGGCGATGGGGTTTGCGCCGCTGGTCTCGATCGCGACGACGACGCTGCTCGTCGCATTTCGGCCCGCCACCCTGCCCGGCGCGGCGCCCCTGCTGGCGCTGTGGCTGTTCTCGCCGGCCGTGGCCTGGTGGCTCAGCCGCGAGTTGGTCCCCGCGCCCGCTCGCCTGTCTGCCGAGCAGCGACTGTTTCTGCACAAGCTGTCGCGTCGGACGTGGCGGTACTTCGAGGAGTGCGTCGCGCCCGAAGACAACTGGCTCGCCCCCGACAACGTTCAGGAGCATCCGGCCCGCGTGGTCGCCCCGCGCACGAGCCCCACGAATATCGGCGTAGCACTCCTGGCCGACCTGGCGGCGTGCGACTTCGGTTACTGCACCGCCGGGCGGTTGCTGGAGCGCCTGCAACGGACGTTTGGCACTCTGGCCCAGCTCGAGCGCTACGCCGGTCACTTCTATAACTGGTACGACACACGCGCGCTGCGGCCGCTCCCTCCGCTGTACGTCTCGACGGTCGACAGCGGGAATTTCGCCGCCAGCCTGCTCGTGCTGCGCACCGGATTGCTCGAATTGATCGACGCGCGCGTGCAGCCGGCGCGAATGTTCGGTGGGCTGCGCGATACGTTGCGCGTGCTGCTCGACGAAACGCGCGAGCGAGTTTCCGGTGGCCAATCGCGTGGCACACCGCTCGTGCCTGCCGGGGTGCTGCATAAAATCGAACGCCTGGCCGAAGATCTGGCCGATCGGCCGCACACGCTGAAGGCATCGCTGGCCCTCTTGACGCGCCTGGCAGACGCCGCGGGCGAGGTGCGGGCTGCTGCGGGCGCTACCGAAGAACTGACCTGGTGGGCCGGCGCGTTCGAACGGTCGTGTATCGAACATCGCGACGATCTGTCGCAACTGACATCCTGGGCCGAGCTGCCGCCATTGCCGGACGACGTCTGGCACGGCGATTCGCCCGATCTTCAGCAACGCCTGAGCAGTCTCCGGGCGCTGTTGCCGGTTCTGGAACGGGTGCCGACGCTGCGTGAGCTGGCCGCGTGGCAAAGCCTCCTGCTTCCGGCGCTCGACGCGGTCCTGGAATCCTGCCCGGCATCCGCCAGTTGCCAGGCCGACAATCCGACCTGCGCTGCCGCCCGGTTCGCGCAACTGCGCCAGGCGATCGCCGGATCTGCTCAGGTTGCCGGCGAACGGATTGACGCTCTCGAGCAGCTGGCTGAGGAATGCCAGGGCTTCGCCGAAATGGATGTTTCGTTTTTGTTCGATCCGTCGCGCAACCTGTTTGCGATCGGGTATAACGTCAGCAGCCGGCGGCGGGACGAAGGCTTCTACGATTTGCTGGCGTCGGAATCGCGGCTGGCGAGCTTCGTCGCCATCGCCCAGGGTAAGGTCGGCCAGGAACACTGGTTCGCGCTCGGCCGGATGCTGACGACGACCGGAGGCGCTCCGGCTCTGTTGAGCTGGAGCGGTTCCATGTTCGAGTATCTGATGCCGCTGCTCGTGATGCCCACCTACGAGAACACACTGCTCGACCACACTTATCGGGCGGTCGTACGCCGGCAGATTCAGTATGGCACGCAGCGCGGCGTGCCGTGGGGGGTTTCGGAGTCGGGGTATAACGCCATTGACGTTGCCATGAACTACCAGTATCGGGCGTTTGGGGTCCCCGGTCTGGGACTCAAACGCGGACTCGCCGAAGATCTGGTGATTGCGCCGTACGCCACGTCGCTGGCGCTGATGGTGGCCCCCGAGGCGGCGTGCCGCAATCTGGAGCGGATGGCGCGCGACGGCTACTTGGGTATGTACGGTCTGTACGAAGCAGTCGATTACACCCCATCGCGCGTCCCGCGTGGGTCGACCCAGGCCGTCGTCCGGCAGTTTATGGCGCATCACGAAGGGATGAGCCTGTTGTCCCTGGCCTGGCTGTTGCTCGAGCGACCGATGCAGCGCCGGTTCGCTGCCGACCCCGTGCTGCGCGCCGCCGATCTGCTCCTGCAGGAGCGCGTCCCCAAGGCCTGTGCGCCGGTCTTCCCGCACGTGGCAGAAGCCAGCGCCACACGCCTGGACTCGCCTGAGCATCAGGGGCTGATGCGGGTCATCACCGATCCGGGGGGATCGGCGCCTGAGGTCAATCTGCTCTCCAACGGCCGCTACCACGTCGTGATCACGAGTGCCGGGGGAGGATACAGCCGCTGGCGCGACCTGGCCGTGACGCGCTGGCGCGAAGACGCGACGCGCGATTGCTGGGGCACGTTCTGCTATCTCCGCGACGCGGAAAATGGAGCGTTCTGGTCGACGTCGTGGCAACCGACCCTCAAACAGGGGCAGCCCTATGAGGCCATTTTCACCCAGGCCCGCGCCGAATTCCGTCGCCGCGACGAGCGCTACGACACCCACACCGAGATCAGCGTCTCGCCCGAAGACGATGTCGAGTTGCGACGCATTACGATTACCAACCGCGCCGAGGTGTCGCGCACGATTGAAGTCACCAGCTACGCCGAGGTCGTCCTGGCAGTTCCCGAGCAGGACCTGGCGCACCCGGCTTTCAGCAACTTATTCGTGCAGACTGAGCTGGTTCGCCACCGGCAGGCGATCCTCTGCACGCGCCGGCCCAGGTCGGCCGACGAGCGTCCCCCCTGGCTCGTGCATCTGATGACGGTCCAGGGAACGACAGTCGGCGAGGCATCGTACGAAACCGACCGCATGAAATTCGTCGGGCGCGGCCGGAACCTCTCGGCACCGGCAGCTCTGGAGCGGGGCTCCCAGCTTTCCGACAGTCAGGGTTCGGTCCTCGACCCCCATCTCGATCCTCCACAAAATCAGGCTGGAACCGAACGAGATCGCCCGCGTCGACATCGTCACCAGCGTGGCCGAATCACGCGAGGAGGTCACCGCCCTGATGGAGAAATACCACGATCGGCGCCTGGCCGACCGCGTCCTGGAACTCTCCTGGACTCATAGCCACATTCTGCTGCGCCAGCTGAACGCCAGCGAGGCCGATGCCCAGGGTTATGCGCGGCTGGCCGGCTCGGTCATCTATGCCACGGCGCTGAGGCGGGCCAGCGCGGGAATTCTCGCCAGCAATCGACGGGGCCAGTCGGGATTATGGGGTTATGGAATTTCAGGCGACCTGCCGATTGTGCTGGTTCGCATCCGCGATGTGCTACGGCTCGACCTGGTGCGCCAGGCAGTGCAGGCGCATGCCTACTGGCGGATGAAAGGGTTAGTGGTCGATCTGGTCATCTGGAACGAAGACGACTCGGTTTACCGCCAGTCGCTGCAAGACACGATCATGGACGTCATCGCCGCCAGTCCCGAAGCGTCGCTGGTCGATAAGCCGGGCGGAGTGTTCGTGCGCCGCGGCGAGCAGATGTCGGAAGAAGACCGGGCCTTGCTTCAGACCGTGGCGCGAGTCGTGCTGCTGGACGACGCCGGGTCGCTCGTCGAGCAATTGGAGCGGCGCGGCCGGAGCGAAGTGACGGTGCCGGCCCTGCGGCCCGGGCGTCGCCGACCCGAGCCCGCTTTGGCCGTCGCAGTTCCCCGCCGCGAGCTGACGTTCTTCAACGGCCTGGGTGGGTTCAGCCCCGACGGGCGCGAATACATCACCATCCTCGCTCCCGGAAAAACGACTCCCGCACCGTGGGTCAACGTGATTGCCAACCCGCAGTTCGGCACCGTCGTCACTGAGAACGGCAGCGCCTACACCTGGGCCGAGAACTGCCACGAATACCGGCTCACACCGTGGACCAATGACCCGGTCACCGATGCGAGTGGCGAGGCCTTGTACCTTCGCGACGAAGAAACGGGCCGCTTCTGGTCGCCGGCCCCGGGCCCGGCGCGCGGCCAGAACTCGTACGTCGTCCGCCACGGATTCGGCTACAGCATCTTCGAATCCAACGAGGACGGAATCGCCACCGAGCTGTGTTTTTACGTTGCCACCGATGCGCCGGTGAAGTTTGCCCGGCTCAAAATGATCAACCGCTCGGGCCGGCGGCGCCGGCTGTCAGTCACCGGTTGCTGGGACTGGGTGCTGGGGGATCTTCGTGCCAAGACGCTCCTGCACGTCGTTACCGAGGTCGATCTGCACACGGGCGCTCTGTTCGCGCGCAACCCGTACAGCCCCGAATTCGCCGAAAGGATTGCCTTCGTCGATTGCAGCGAGCCGCAGCGCTCCGTGACTGCCGACCGGACCGAGTTTTACGGGAGGAACGGCACTCCCGCGAATCCGGCCGCCCTGCGCCGCACGCGGCTGTCGGGGCGTGTGGGTGCGGGGCTCGACCCCTGCGCGGCGATGCAGGTCCCCTTCGACCTGGCAGACGGGCAGGAGCGCGACATCGTGTTCATCGTGGGCGCGGGGCGCGATGCCGATGATGCGCGTCAACTCGTACAGCGGTTCCGCGGGACGTCCAGTGCCCAGCAGGCGCAGGAAGGAGTCTGGCACTACTGGAGTCGCACACTGGGTGTGGCCTATTGCGAGACGCCCGATCCGGCCGTCAACGTGCTGGCCAACGGCTGGCTGCTGTACCAGATCCTGGCGTGCCGGATGTGGGCCCGCACGGGGTTCTACCAGTCGGGGGGCGCGTTCGGCTTCCGCGATCAGTTGCAGGATGCGATGGCCCTGCTGCATGCCGAGCCGCGCCTGTTGCGCGAGCACCTGCTGCGGGCCGCAGCGCATCAGTTTTGCGAAGGAGACGTGCAGCATTGGTGGCACCCCCCGGCTGGTCGCGGCGTGCGCACGCATTTCTCTGACGATTTTCTGTGGCTCCCCTATGCCGTCTGCCGGTACGTCGCCGCCACAGGCGATTCGGGCGTGCTCGATGAGCGCGTACCGTTCCTCAGCAGCCGCCCCGTGCGGCCCGAGGAAGATGCGTATTACGACTTGCCGCAGATTTCAGACGACGTCGGGCCGCTCTACGAACATTGCCTGCGGGCAGTTGATCATGGTTTGCGGTTCGGCACCCACGGCCTGCCTCTGATGGGAGGCGGCGACTGGAACGACGGCATGAATCTGGTCGGCGCGGGGGGCACCGGCGAAAGCGTCTGGCTTGCCTTCTTCCTGTACGATCTTTTGATCCAGTTTTCGGAGCTGGCGCGCCGCCGCGGCGACTCCGCCGCCGCAGACAAGTACACTCTCGAAGCAGGACGCCTCAGGGGCAATCTCGAGCTTCATGCCTGGGATGGCGACTGGTATCGCCGCGCCTATTTCGACGATGGCACGCCGCTGGGATCGGTCTCGAATCCGGAATGCCAGATCGACTCGTTGTCGCAGACCTGGTCGGTGCTGTCCCGTGCGGGAACCCAGGAGCGCTCGGTGACGGCGATGAACAGCGTCGACCGGCTCCTCGTCCGCCGCGACGCCGGCCTGATCCAGTTGCTCGAGCCGCCGTTCGACAAGTCGCCGCTGAACCCCGGCTACATCAAAGGCTACGTTCCCGGCGTGCGCGAGAATGGCGGTCAATATACCCACGCCGCCATCTGGACGGTCATGGCTTTTGCAGCGATGGGGGACAACCGGCGGGCGTGGGAACTGTTCTCGCTGATCAATCCCATCACCCATTCCGCCACACCCGAATCCGCCGCGACGTATCGCGCTGAGCCCTATGTCGTGGCCGCCGATGTCTACGCCGTGGCGCCCCACATTGGCCGCGGGGGTTGGACGTGGTACACCGGCTCGGCCGGCTGGATGTACCGCCTGATCACCGAATCGCTCCTGGGGTTGCATCTGGAAGTCGACAAACTCCGCTTCAGCCCCTGCGTTCCGCCGGAGTGGTCGTCGTACAAGATCCACTATCGTTTTCGCGAGACCGTTTACCACGTGACGATTCAGAACGGCGGCGACGGCAGGACGATCCAACGCGTCGTCGCGGACGGCATCGACCAGCCCGACTGCACTCTCCCCCTCGTCGACGACCACCAGGACCATCACGCCGAGATCACCCTGGGCTAAAGTCACGCCGCCGACGCGCTTCGACGATTCAATCCGAATTTCCTGGTGCGATTGCGAGCCTTGCGACCAAACTATTTCAGCAACCTCTTGGCGTTCACCGCGGCGCTTGGTAGAATTTACTGCGTGCTGAGGCGAAGCGGGTTGAAAGATCCGATTCGCGTTCATCAGCGCCAAAATGAAGTCGTCGGATGATTAACCAGAGAGCAACTCGGCCGGTCTGATCTGGACCGTGGCCGGGGGGCTTGATGATGAGTATGCCGACGTGTGGGAACTCCCCTGGGTGTTCCCGCACGTCGGCATTTTTTTTGGCCAGTGTGCGCCGCCAGAATTTGCGACGGAAGATTTTGGAGCAGACGTTCTGCCGGACGTGCTGTGAACCCCATTCCTGTTTTTCCCGCGAATCATGAAGGAGAACGACATGCGTCGATTCAGGAACGTTTTCGGGAATGTCGAGTCCCCATCGGAAACCGTGACGAGCCGCGCCACGTGGCGGTATGTTGCCTGCCTCGTGTCGGTAGTCGCCGTGCTGGCCCTCACGCAGGTTTTCGCCGGTGACGCCGCTGAACCTGCGGGGCCGCCGAACAACAGGCTCGCGCCCGCGAGCGCAACTGCCCTGGCCCAGGGGAAGGCGAAGCCGGATGCGGTTGGCCATCATGCCGAGCATGATGAAATGCTCCAGGCATGTGCCAAAGCCTGTTCCGACTGCCAGCGGGCGTGCGACACTTGCGCTACGCATTGTGCGCACCTGATGGCGGATGGAAAGAAGGAACACTTAACGTCCCTGATGACCTGCCGGGATTGCGCCACGATCTGCGCTGCAGCCGCCCAGATCGTCGCCGGGGGCGGGCCGTTTTCGGGAATTGTTTGCGACTCGTGCACAACGGCTTGTGCCGAGTGCGCGAAAATGTGCGCAACGTTCCCGGATGACAAGCACATGCAGGTTTGTGCCGACGAATGCCGCAAATGCGAAAAGGCGTGTCGGACCATGTTGAAGCATTTGGGAAGCAAGTAGGCCTGGCGCGTCGCCAGAAGCGCAGCGCCGCTCGTCAAAGGAACTTTTATGAAAAAATTCGTGTTCTCGGTTTTACTCCTCGCGGCGGTCGTCGCCGGCGTCGGACTGTACCGGGGTTGGTTTACAGTCAATGAGACAAAGATCCGGCAGGACGAGGCGGCGGCCAAAGCAGAAGTCCGCGGCCTCTCACAACAGGTGAAGACGAAAGCCGGCCATCTGGCCGACAAGGTCGAAAAATAGAACCGGCCTCAATCCTGGTGACAGTCGAAGAGAGGAAAGTGATGGCAAACGAATGTTACGAAGGGCACCGTGTTCGGCACCTTCGAGACGGTTTAGTGGGCACGGTCACATCCATCGAACGGTCGGTGGAGGCGTCGGCCGTGGTTGGTCGGTTTACGGTGCGATGGGACAATGGCAGTTTGGAGAGTCGGATCGACCCATCTGAAGTCGCACCGGAAATCTCAGGCTAAGCAAATCGACGGCGAGGCTCAGGAGACGTCATGAATCATCAGGAAGAGCGCCATCAGCACCATCGGAAGGAGCGCGAGGAAAAGAAAGAAGCGCGTAAGGAACACGAACACGTGACCGAACGTCGACTTGGCAACATCCACCCCGGTTGGTATCTGGCTCTGGGATTGGCTTTGACGTTTGTGGCGACGCTGATCTGGACGTTTTTTCTCTATCCCGGAATCTTCAGCGCCGGGTAGAGCCTGCCACTCTCAATCGGCTTCAATAGCCAGGCCTGCCTTCAGCAGAATCATCCCGACATCGCGTGGAGACATAAAATGACTGATCCAGCTGAGCAGAAATCATCAGACAGCCAGAGAACTCTCTTACCACTTCCACTGCCAGCGACGTACGGTCCCTTTGCTGCCCCCGTAGCGCCTGAACCTGTCCCGGACACAGTCGACGAGGCATCGGAGGAATCATTTCCGTGCAGCGATGCGCCGGCATGGAGCCGATCGCCAGTTCCCAGACGCGACCCGAAATGCAATGCACCCCAGCCTTGAGCAATGCCGATGGACAACGCACCCCCCGCGCTGAAGTTTGCTGCGAACGCCGAATTTCAGCGCGCGCTGCGCCAGAGAGTCGATTCGTACTTCCAATTCACGGGGCGGGCTGAGCGAGACTGCCCGCAGATGTACCTGAAAACCGCGTGCATTCTGGGTTGGACGGCAGCGTCGTATCTCGCGCTGGTGTTCCTTGCAGAAACCTGGTGGCAGGCGCTGCCCCTGGCGATTTCGCTGGGCCTGTCGATGGCGGCGGTGGGATTCAACATCCAGCACGACGGCTCTCACCACGCGTACTCTGCCCACCGGTGGGTCAACAGGCTGATGGCAATGTCGCTGGATCTGCTGGGAGGCAGTTCTTACGTCTGGGCCAGGAAGCACAACGTGGTCCATCACAGTTTCGCCAACATCACCGGTCACGACGACGACATCAACATCGGATACTTTGGCCGGCTGTCGCCGCACCAACAGCGGTTGAGGATGCACCGACTGCAACATTTCTACCTCTGGATCCTGTACGGCTTTCTGCCGATCAAGTGGCAGCTTTACGACGATTTCCGGGACGTGATCACCGGGCGGATCGGCGGGCAGCCGTTTGCACGGCCCTGCGGGAGGGATCTGGTGATCTTCATCGCAGGCAAACTGCTGTTTTTGTCGCTGGCCTTCGTCATCCCACTGCGTCTGCATCCGATCATCGACGTATTGGTGCTGTACGTGGCGGCATCGTTCGCGCAGGGAGTGTTGCTGAGCGTCGTCTTTCAACTCGCCCACTGCGCCGAGGAAGCGGCGTTTCCGCTCCCGCGGCCGGACACCGGCCGGATGGAATCCGCCTGGGCAGTGCACCAGGTCGAATCGACTGTTGATTTTGCCCGGAACAGCCGGCTTTTATCCTGGATCATCGGGGGATTGAATTTCCAGATTGAGCACCACCTGTTTCCCCGGATCTGCCATCTCCATTACCGGGCGCTTTCCCACCTGGTGGAGCAGACCTGCCGGGAGTTTGGAGTGAAGTACGCGGCGCATGAGACTTTGGCAGCCGCCCTGACATCGCACTTCCGCTGGCTGCGGCGCATGGGCCGGCCTGAAGTACGATCCGCACGCAAAATGTAGCAAAACCAACGCGAGAACTTCCTTGCTTTCGCAATCGTGCATGGATAGCATCGTATGGGTGCCTGCGCCGAACGGGTTGAAAGCCCGCGTGGCAATGTCACTCGTACATCTAGTTATCGGATGACTACTTAAAGGGTCGCCTGGCTGGTCTGATCTGGACCGGGGCCGAGGGGCTCAATAACGGGTAAGCCGACGTGGCGGAGGACCGCACGGTATTCCGCCACGCCGGCTTTTTGCATTGATGGCGCGCTCTGGAGAACGATCAATGTCGACGCTCGATGCCGGCAACCTGACTGCAACGCACACCCATTCGCAGACGGTCGGTGGAACCACACGGCTCACTCAGGTGGTCACGGAAGTGGTGCAGCCGGCCTATGGGCTGGAGACGCTGGTCACCAGGCTGACACCGCACGAATGGCGCCGCCGCCTGTTGCACATGTCGCCCGGATTGCTGGTCGTGCTGCTGCTGCTCATCCCGCATGCCGATCCCCTGGGGCTGCCGGCGCGATTGATCCTGCCGGTTGTCATCGGCGCGACCTCCTGGTTTGCACTCAGCAGCGAGGCCTTGTACCGGCGGCGCGGCGAACGGGAGTGGTCGACGTCGGTCGTCAGTTACGGAGTGATCACAACGTCATTACTGCTGGCCTTCCCCGGTCAGCCGGAGATCGGCATGGCGGTGACAATGATCATCGCGTTCGGAGACGGATCGGCGACGCTGGCCGGTTTGCTCGTGCGCGGCCGGCGGCTTCCCTGGAACATCGCGAAATCATGGGCCGGCTCTGCGGCATTCGTCATGTGTGCGATCCCGCTGGCGACACTGGTTTACTGGGCTGAAGCACGGCCGGGGGTGACACTGGCACTGGCGTCTGCCTGTGTGGCACCTGCCGCGTTGGCTGCCGCGCTTGTCGAATCGCTTCCGATTCGCGTCAACGACAACATCTGTGTGGGAGTGGTGGCAGGGCTGACGATGTTGCTGACGCAGGCGCTGTTCGTCGGTTGGTGATCCGGGGACGCGGGCTGCATTTCCGTCTTCGCGAACGTCCTGCGGGAGATGCGCGCCATGACTGACCGCCAGACCGCGCACGATCTGAGTGCCATCGCTCACCAGGCGATGCTCGATCGCGGGCTGGAGCCCGACCTGCCTGTGGATGCTCTCCGCCAGGTCGAGGCGATCGCCGGTGCGGCTCGCGCGCCCGAAACCGCCGCGCACGACCTGTGCCACCTGCTGTGGTGCTCGATCGACAACGATCACTCGCTGGACCTCGATCAGCTCACCGTTGCCGAGCGGCTGCCGTCGGGGCGCATCAAGATCCTGGTCGCGATCGCCGACGTCGACGCGATTGTCAAACCGGCTTCGCCGATCGACCGCCACGCCGCAGCGAATACGACATCGGTCTATACCGCCGCTGTGATTTTCCCCATGCTCCCCGAGCGGCTGTCAACCGATCTGACGTCTCTGGGGGAAAACGAGCAACGCCTGGCAGTCGTGATCGAACTGCTAGCCGCCGGGGATGGTTCGATCGAGGACTCGACGGTTTATCGGGCAGTCGTCAGGAATCATGCGAAGCTCGCCTACCGGAGCGTCGCGGCCTGGCTCGACGGAAACGGGCCGCTCCCCCCCCGGATTGCGGCGGTTGCAGGCCTCGCAGATCAACTGCGGATGCAGGACGAAATCGCCCAGGTCCTGCGTAAAGTGCGCCATCTGCAAGGGGCGCTTGATCTGGAAATCATCGATCCAGAGGCCGTCGTGAGCGACGGCGTGGTCGTCGATCTGCGCCAGGAAAGACAGAACCGGGCGCAGCAACTGATCGAAGACTTCATGATCGCCGCCAACAGTGCTGCCGCGAAATTCCTGGAACAGCGCGGCTGGCCTGCGCTGCGGCGGGTTGTGCGTTCGCCGGAGCGGTGGGATCGCATTCGCGAGGTGGCTCGGACGTTTGGCGAAGAACTTCCCGCCAATCCCGATTCGGCGGCCCTCGCGGCGTTTCTGTCCCGCAGGCGCCAGGCCGACCCGTTGCGATTCCCCGATCTGTCGCTGACGATCGTCAAGCTGATGGGGGCCGGTGAATATGTCGTCCAGGTTCCGGGTTCGGATGCGGCGGGTGGCGGCGCGCCGGGGCACTTCGGGCTGGCCGTCCGTGAGTACAGTCATTCGACTGCACCGAACCGACGGTTTCCCGATCTGGTGACGCAGCGGCTGCTGAAAGCCGCTTTGGCTGCCGAACCGGTTCCCTACACTCCGGCCGAATTGACTGCGCTCGCCACGCGCTGCACCTTGCAGGAGGACGCGGCGCGAAAGGTCGAGCGCCAGGTGCGTAAATCAGCCGCGGCGCTGTTTCTGTCGGGGCGCGTGGGGGAGACGTTCGACGCGATTGTCACCGGCTCGTCGCCAAAAGGAACCTGGGTGCGGGTGCTGAAGCCCCCTGTCGAGGGGAGGCTGACGGTTGGCCACCAGGCGGTCGACGTCGGGGATCAGATCCGGGTGCAACTGGCGAGTCTGAACGTTGAGCGCGGGTTTATCGACTTCACGCGTCACATCGAGCAGCAATCGTGATCGAGTGCTGCAGCGAGTCTTTGAACTATTCCGATATGCTCCTTGTATTCGCCGTCGCGCTTGTTAAGATCAACGTGTGTGGTCAGGCGGAACGAGTTGAACGTCCGCCAGGCGCAGCGAGAAGTCAAACGAAGTTGTCGGATGATTAACTAGAGAGCAACCCGGCGAGTCCAGATTGGACTGCGGCCAGGGGGCTCAATAAAGAGTATGCCGACGTGTGGGAACACCCCAGGGTGTTCCCACACGTCGGCTTTTTTTTTGGCCTGTCCCCAGGTCGCAACGTGGCGACCCGGGCTGCCGAGATCTGCCAGCCAGAGTTCTGGAGCGGATGTTTCGCCAGATGCGCGAAGGACCACTTTTGTTTAACCACGGAATGAAGGAGAACACCATGCGTCGTTTACTGAACGTTTTCAGCAAGGTTGAGCCCCGGTCTAAAATCATGACGATCCGCGGCAATTGGCGGCGTTCTGCCTGCCTCATCGCCGTAGGCGGCGCACTGGCCCTCACGCAGGCGTTTGCCGAGGATCCCGCCAAGCCCGAGGCGCGGCCGATTAACAAACTGCCGGCTGCAGGCGCCACGACAGCGGCGGGAGCAGCCGCGATTCCTGAATGTCTGGAGAAGCTGAAGCTTTCTCAACCGCAGCAGGCCCAGGCCCGGGACATTATCAGCAAATACGACGCGAAACTCGATGCCGTGTGGAAGCAGTTTGGTGAAAAGTACATGGAAACGGTGCGAACCGAGGTGGCGTTGCTGGCTGCCGTCGAGGACAACCTGACCGAGCCGCAGCGTACGAAAGTGCGCGACATGCGGCGTAAGTCGGCCCATGCCGAAATGGCGCTGGCCGGGACCAGCACCAAGCCCAATCAGGCGACCGCCAAACCGGCCGATCCGGTGGAGCAGGAAGTTTCCGGCGCCGGCATTTCGCTGACGGCTGAACAGGAAGCTGCTGCCGACAAGGTCCAGCAGAAATACGTCGCCCATCTGCGATCGCTCAATCGCGACGTCCAGGGCCTGCACACGCGACTGGTGTCGCTGGAAGCCGACAAGCTCGTCGAGCTCGAGAAAGTGCTGTCGAAAGATCAACTCGCGCAACTGCGCGAGGGTCGACAGACGATGACCAGCGGTCCGAAAGTGACCGCCTCCGACAAGGCCTCTACGAAAACCGAATGACGCTGCCTGCTCCCTCCCGTCTGCGGCGCGGGGTCGCCTGTGAGGCGCCCCGCCCGCAATCGGGCGGTGCAGTCCACTGACCGTGAAACTCGTCTGACAAGGAACAAAATCGTGAAACGAATTCTCAAAATGTCGGCACTGGCTGGCGCCATCGTCGCGGCCGTCGGTCTGGTGTCTCTCACTCCCGCCTCGCAGAGCACTGCCGAGGCCGGTCCGCTGTTCAACATTCTCAATGGTGGCGGCTACTACGGCGGCGGTTATGGCCCCGGTTATGGAACCTATTCGCCTTATGGGTACGGCCCTTACGGGTACGGCTCGAGCCAGGGATATACGTATCCCGCCTACGGCGGGGGATACAGCTACCCGGGTTATAACTCCGGTCCCTACGGGTACGGGTACGCCGGGACTTACCGTTCGACAGTTTACGCCCCCTACAACTACGGCCCTTACGGATATGGCGTTCGCCAGACGTACTACTACGGTCGTTAGCTGTCCTGTCGCCGGTTGGGGTCGTGGCCCGAGTCGGTGATGCATGGATGTCGATGCTCGCCGCCAGTGTGTGGTCAATCTTGTGTGACGTGAGACAGATTGAGCCAGCAATAGAAGCTGGTTGAGAACGAGGAAACCTGGCATGGGTGACACGGCAGACTTTGTGGAAGGGCGCATCAAGGAAGCAGGTGCTGCGCTGACCGGAAACGACCTGCTCCCTGAAGAAGGCCAGGGCGGTCAGTCCTTCGACACGAACATTTCTGGAGTTCGGCGTGCGGCTGAGGCGGCTGCCGACAAGGCCAGACTCGCCGCAGAGACGCTCTAGGAGGAGCACCATCATGAAGACGGCAGTCGAATGTCTGAGGATGCTGGCATTTGCGAGCCTGCTGGCGATCGCGTTGACGCAAATTCTGCGGGCGGCCGCGGGGTGACCCAGCGCCACTGCGGATCGAGAGGCGCGCGTTCCAACCGGCAATTCAATGAACCACCAGGAGACGACCACGATGCCCGTGCAAATTCAGAATCCCGGTCCGGCTACCGACGATCTCTCCGGTGACCACAAGTCTGCTGTTTCAACCAGCGGCCAGCAGGCTTTGATCGACGGCCTCAATCACGACCTGGCCGGCGAGTATCAGGCGATCGTGATGTACACGCACTATTCGGCGAAGCTTACCGGCCCGTACCGGCGGGAGCTGCGGGCCCTCTTTCAGGCCGAGATTCCCGACGAACAGGGTCACGCCCAGTTTCTGGCCGACAAGATCGCCAGCCTCGGGGGGGATCCCACGACCAGGCCGCGGGCGGTGACGCCTGCGAATCAGCCGCGGGAAATGCTGGAGCAGGCACTGAAGGCTGAGAAGCAGGCGATCTGCGACTCCTGCGAACGGATCGGTCAGGCCGAAGCGTTTGGCGACGTGGGGCTCAAAGTCAATCTGGAAAGTCAGGTCGCCGACGAAACCCAGCACAAAGAAGAGTTCGAACGCATCCTCGGCGGGTGGTTCTCATGAAAGAGCCCTACGAACCATCGCCGATCGAAATCCAGCGTCAGTGTCGCGACATCCAGGCACTGTGGTCCCGGGACGAAGAGCGTCGCCGGCGCGACGCAGGCCAGAAGCAGTGGCGCCCGCCGGGTTGCGACCGGGCGCTGCGGATTCGGACCTTTTTCACCTTTTATAAGGAGAACTGAAATGCTGGGCACGATCCTGATTGTGATTCTGATTCTGATGCTCCTGGGCGCGCTTCCCACGTGGGGACACAGCAGAAACTGGGGCTACATGCCGAGCGGCGGGTTGGGTTTGGTCGTGCTGATCCTGGTCGTGCTGGTTCTCATGGAGCGTATTTGACCGGCGGCAACGTCGGCAATTCCGGACAAGGACGAAGAACTTCGAATATGAAAACTCACAATGCCACGATTTACCACTGTGTCTCCTGCGGCCGCGTCGTGCACGCCGAATTGAAGGCCAAGCCCCCCCTGTGCTGCGGGCACACGATGGCCAAAGCCGGTGGCGAGACGATCCGCGAAGGTGATGCGACACACGAAGCTGTCAGCGACGACCCTGCGACAAAGCCACCGTTAACCAAAGGCGACACGAAGCCGCGCTAGCCGATTGCCTGTGTGCCCCCTTCAGGAGAACCGTCATGTCAATTGTCCACCCAGAGCCAATGCCAGAAGAACCGCGCCCGATGAAGGATGTCGAGTTCGTAGACCTGATCGAGCACCTGCGGCTGATGCAGGAAAAAGCCAACGCCTTGGCGGTGGAACAACTCGAACTGACGAAACAACTCGAAACGGCGATCAAAACGGTCCGCGACCTGCACCTGAAGATTCAGGCCGATAAGCACGAAGTGGGGGGCGAAGGGTAGTTCTTCTCACCGAATCACCAATTAAAAAAATAGCTCCTTGTATTCGCGGTCGCGGTTGATATCATCAAGTGAGTACCCAGGCGGAACGAGTTGAGAGCCCGCCCGGCGACGTGAGTAGCGAAGTGAAGTTGACGTGAAATTGAAGCGAAGCAGTCGGATGATTAACTAGAGAGCAACCCGGCGGGTCCGAATGGGACTGTGGGCAGGGGGGCTCAATAATGAGTATGCCGACGTGTGGGAACACCCCAGGGTGTTCCCACACGTCGGCTTTTTTTTTGGTTTCAACAAGTGCGCCGCAGTTCATTCATCGGGTGCGGTAACGCCGCAACCACCAGAGACGACCTTTATGGAAAAGCCCACGATCACAATGGCACAACAGATCGCGCAGGCAGCCAGCGCGTTCGAGCAGGAGCGGACGGGACTCCCCCCCGGCGCCGTCACAGTGGTCCTCAGTGAAGAGACGCTGGTGATCACGCTGCATGGAGCCCTGTCGCAGGCCGAGAAGGCGCTGGCCGCCACCCCGGCAGGAGCTGCCCAGGTCCAGGATTTTCACCGGCAATTGTTCACGAGTTCGGCCGAACCCCTGCGGCAGGAGATCAAAAGAATCACAGGCGTGGAGGTCCGTGAGGCCTCCGCCGAAGTCGAAACGTCGACCGGCACCGTGGTGCAGGTCTTCACAACCGGCGCCGTGGTGCAGGTGTTCCTGCTCGCCAGCAAACTCACCACCGAGACGTGGAGCGGAAACGGGAATGGTCAAGTCCATCAGTCCTGAGAAGGGAGACTCACCCATGTTGGTCTTATCGAGGAAGAGCCGGGAATCGGTCGTGATCGGCGGAACTCCCAGCCTGCAGCCGGTGCTCACAGTGACCGTGCTCGAAATTCGGGGGGGCAAGGTGAAACTTGGTTTTGACGCGGATCCCAATATTCCCGTCCAGCGGTCAGAGGTCTGGAAACGGATTCGTAGCGGCGAAGCGACAGGCGGCCCAATCGAGGATTTTGGTGCCGCGATCGTACGGTAATGCCTGGAGGTTTGTGCCTCACAGGAGAGTTGGCCTGATCGGCCGCATGTTAGTCGACTTTTGAAAGGATTGTGTAATGGTTCGTAAACTGCTCTCGATGGTTGGTGTGCTCGTCGCGGTGGCCTGCGTCACTCTCAGCAGCTCTGAAGCTCAGGCGCGGCGCTGCGGCCGGGGTCACCACCGGAATCGCTGCTGCCAGCAGAACGGCAACTACGGCTATGGCCAGCAAAACGGCAATTGCGGTTGTCAGCAGGCAAACTCGTACGCCCCGGCGATGACCGCCTGCTGTGGTCAGCAGTCGAGCTCGGCTGCGGTGCAACCGGCCGGCTACGGTGTGCAGCGGACATACGACACGCCGGTCTCGGCTGGCGGCGCGATCCAGGCGGCTCCGGTAGCCACAGCACCGGCTCCGGCGCCCGGCAATTGAAGTCCATCATGGCACAGAGTACTCATCGCGTCCGCCTGCGGGCGGTCTGAAAGAGATGGCCCCCATGCGAACGACCTTAATACTTTCTGTCACCGTTCTCGTGCTCGCAGCGATCGGTTTCGCTGCGGGCGACGAGTTGGTTCCTTCCAGGTCCTCTGAGAAGTCGGGTCCTAAAGCGACAAAAGCACCCCTCGCGGGTCCCGCCGCCAACACAGCCGTGGCCAAGGCAGCCGAAAAAACTGGCGGCAAACCGGCCGACAGCGCCGCTGCGAAACCTGCCGGCAAGTTACCGGCGCAGGCACCGGTTGCGGCCGCAACGGCGGCGGACAAGAACTCCGCCGAAGAAGCGGCCATCCGCAAGACTGCCGAAACGTTTGCTCAGGCGTATGCAGACGGAGACGCCAAAGCGGTCGCCGCCCACTACACTGCCGATGCCGAGTACGTTGATGACCACGGGAATGTCTTCCAGGGCCGGCAGGCGATCGAAGATTTGCTGACCGACTTCTTCGCCGAGAACCCCGGCAGCCAGATCGACCTGGCCGTCAACACGATCCGATTTGTGAGTCCCGGTGTTGCCGTCGAGGATGGATTGACGACCGTCGTGCGTCAGGCGGGGCACCCCCCCGACCGCAGTCGCTACACGGCCGTGCATGTGAAGACCGACGGCAAATGGTTGACGGCCGCGGCCCGCGACCACGCCCCCAAAGACCGCCGCCGACACGCCGAGCAGCTTCAGCAGCTCGAATGGCTGCTGGGAGACTGGGTCGATGAAGACGACGACTCGGTTGTCGAATTTTCGTGTCAGCCCCTGGCTGGCGGAAATTTTCTGTTTCGCGACTTCACCGTCAAGATCGCCGGCGAAGCGGCACTCAGCGGCTCACAGCGCATCGGCTGGGACGCTCTGACCGGCAAGCTGAAGGCCTGGACGTTCGACTCGGAAGGGGGCTCGAGCGAAGGGACCTGGCATCGCGACGGCGACAGTTGGATTCTCAAGTCCACCGGTGTGACGGCCGACGGCCAGACCGCCTCGGGGACGACCATCTTTACATATATCAACGGACACACCCTGACCTGGCAGGGAGTCGATCACGAGATCGACGGAGAGCCGATCCCCGACAGCGAGCTGTTCACTCTCGTCCGCACACCCCCCAAGCCGACGGTTCCTGAAGATCCGCTGGCTGCCAAATAAGACAAACGACTGCGTGCCACGGTTTCGCCTGAAGCCGCCCACGATCACTCGCATAGACCTTTATTGGAGAACTCGACCGTGAAGCGCACACCGTGGAAGACTGCTGTCGTCTGTTGTATCGCACTGTCCTTTGGTCCGGCTGACCTGTTCGCCCGCGGCGGGATCGCTCCCGGAGGCGGCGGGGGCCAACCTGCCCCTGCCGGGAATAATAGTGGTGGAAATCATCCTGCCGGCGGTGGTGGTGGAGGTGGCGGCCATCCGAGTGGAGGAGCTGGCGCTGGCGGTGGCGTTCACGCCGCGGGTGGAGGAGGCGGCGGCGCCGGAGGCGGCGTTCAGGCCAAGGGTGGTGGGGGCGGCGGTGCCGGAGGCGTTCACGCAGCCGGTGGGGGCGGCGGTGCCCCTCACGCTGCTGCTGGTCCCGCCGCTGTGCACACTGCTCCTGCCGCTGGCGGAGCAGCGCGTGTTTCGGGTCCTGCCGCTGGCGGAGCACCCCATGTTTCGGCGGGTGCCGGACAAACGCGGGCGATTACTCGCACGCCGGCCTTCACTCGTCCGACGTTCACTCCGAAAACCTCAGTCGCGGGGAATGCTTCGACTGCTGTGAATTCCGGGGCAGGAGTTCATGCGTCCACAAACCACGCTGCTGTGGGAGTCAAGGCCGCACCAGCCATTCATACGCCGATTACCACCCTTCCGGCAAAGGTCACGGTTGGAAATCCGGGGGCGAGCGCCAGGGTTGGCGCCGTGCATGCCGGTGGCGGGGCCGCAGCGGTTACGCCCGCGGGGCCTGCCGTGGGTGCCGGTGCACGAGTCAATCGTGGATCCGGAGTGGCAGCGCGAACAGCCGGCGTCAATCGGGCGGGAATTGCCAGCCAATCGCTGGGTGGTAATTCTGTCGCCCTCGGCAATCACAACTTCAATCTCGGCGGTGCTGGTTACCAGCCGGCATTTTATGGTCACGGTTTGTATCACGGTTACTGGAATGGCAATTACGGATTTGGCGGGGGCTACCCCGGAGGCTGGGGGGGCGGCTTTGGACCTGGCTGGGGCTGGGGATTGGGATTGGGAGGGGGCTACGGCTACGGTGGTGGATATGGCTTCGGCGGGGGTTACGGATTTCGTCCGCTCGGTTGGGGATTGGGCGCCTGGGGTCTGGGAGCGCTGGCCTACAACAGCGGCTATCTGGGGTACATGAATCCCTACTACGGCTCCGGTTCCGGGTACGGTTACGGCGGAGGTGGTGGAGGCTACAGCTACTCGCAACCGATTCCAGTCTCTTACGACACTCAGCCCGTGGCAGCTGCCGGCGATCCTGAGTCGGCAGATGCCATCCTGAACGCCGCCATCGCTGCGTTCAAACAGGCCGATTACGACGCGGCCCTCGACATCATCAACAAAGGGCTCACGCTGCATCCCAACGACTCGGTGATGCACGAATTCCGCGCCCTGGTCCTGTTTGCCAAGGCCGACTATCAGCAGGCGGCGGCGACGGTCCATTCAGTATTGGCAGTTGGCCCGGGTTGGGACTGGACCACGCTGGCCAGTCTGTACGGCAACATTGCCATCTACACCGACCAGCTTCGGGCGCTGGAAGGGTTCGTCCGCGCCAACCCGCAGGACGGCGCCGCGCGATTCCTGGTGGCCTATCACTACATGACTGCGGGCCACACTGCGGCAGCGGCCGAGCAGCTTCAGCAGGTCGTGACGCTCGTCCCCGGTGACCGGGTCGCCGGCGATATTCTGAAGATGATCTCGGCGCCCAAGGCCGGCGCTGCGCCCGTGGGGGGACAGCCGCCGACGCCGCAACCTCCCGCAGAGTCGCAAACCGGCCCCGGTCCGGGAGCGGCGACATCCACAACTCCGGAAGCCCCGCCGGTCGACCCGGCGACGCTGATCGGAACGTGGAAGGCGTCTCGGGACGACGGCTCGCAATTCGAGCTGACTCTCACGGACGATTCGAACTTCACCTGGAAGTTCTCACAGAAGCAACAGAAGCCGCAGGAGTTCACCGGAACGTATACCGTCGAAGTGAACGTGCTGGCCCTCGAGAAAAAAGGTGGCGGCACGCTGATTGCTGAAGTGAAATCTGGCGGCGCGAAGGGGTTCAACTTCAAGCTCGTCGGAGGCCCTCCAGAAGATAAAGGGCTCGATTTCAGCCGCTGATCGGGCTCCGACACAAATTTCATCCTCATACGACTACTGGAGATAAATCATGAATCGTCGCCAATTTTCGAGATGGTGCCCGGTTGTGGCACTCGTGGCCCTGGGGGCTGGTCTCTGTGCGGCCGAAGTCATTGCCGCACCTCCTGACCGTCCTGCTGCCAGAGAGGGAATCGAGGTGCTCACACGGGGACCAGTCCACGAAGCGTTTGCGGAAGTGATCGCCTTCGATCGCCAAGCGGGGGTCGTCGTGCCGAAAGCACCCCCCGATGCCATCAACGAAGTGCCACCCGATCAGAAGCCGGCGGGGGCCAACGTGGCCTGGATCCCCGGCTACTGGGCCTGGGACGACGAACAGAGCGACTTCTTGTGGGTCAGCGGGCTGTGGCGATTTCTCCCCCCGGGGCGTCAGTGGGTCGCCGGGTATTGGGGCAAGTCGGACGACGGCTATCAGTGGACATCGGGTTACTGGGCCGACGCCGATGCGCGGGACGTTGAGTACCTCCCGCAACCTCCCGAAATGGTGAATGCTGATCCCGACGGCGATGCTCCCTCGGACAACCAAACCTGGATTCCCGGCGTTCAGGTCTGGAATCAGAACGGCTATTCTGTCCGCCCCGGTTACTGGGCGAAAATGCAGACCGACTGGGAGTGGATCCCCGCACACTACGTCTCAACGCCCCGTGGCTATGTGTTCGTCGATGGCTACTGGGATTACGCAGTCAACCGTCGTGGCATGCTGTTTGCGCCGGTCAGTTTTGATGCGGGCGTCTACGCACAGCCCGGTTTCTCGTACTCGCCCATCAACGTGATCAATACGGCCGCGCTGATCGGCTACCTGTTCGTGCGCCCCAGCTACGGCCACTACTACTTCGGGGACTACTACGCGGCAAACTACGAGGGCTTGGGATACTACCCTCCGTATAGCTTCCACAACCATCAGGGTTACGATCCGTTTTACGCGCAGCAGCGGTGGCAGAATCGCAATGACGGTGCCTGGCAGCAAAGCCAGGAAACCCAGTTCCGGAATCGCCGCAACAACGAAGAAGCCCGCCCCCCGCGGACGCTGGCAGCTCAGGCCAAGCTCGCCACAAGCGGGAAATCAAAGGATGAAGGCTTTTTCGTCGCCGCGCCTCTGAGCGAACTCGCCAAGAGCAAAGAGCATCCCATGAAGCTTGAGGCGGTCAGCAAGTCAGATAAAGAAATGCACGGTCAGAGCGCAAAAGCGCTCGACAATCATCGTGCCGAGCGGCAAAAGCTGGAAGCCGGCACGCCCGGTGCCGGGGCCAAAGCCGCCGCCGATGGATCTGCGGCCACCAAGGCGAAACTTCCTGCGTCGCCAATCCTGGCGAAGTCTCGCGATCAACTCGGCGCCGACCATGCTCCCCCGAAGATCCACGAAACTCCCCCGGCCGAACACAAGGCGGCGGTGAAGGTCGATCCCAAGGCAACCCCGAAGGTTGCTCCGAAGATCGAGCCCAGGGACGAACCTGCGCGAGCCCGGAAGGCCGAGCCGAAAGTCGAGCCGAAGGTCGAGTCCAAACCGGCACCGAAGGCCGATGCCAAACCAGCGCCCAAGGCCGATTCGAAACCAGCGCCGAAGGCCGATTCAAAACCGGGTCCGAAACCCGAGCCGAAGCCAAATCCCAAGGACCAGCCGAAACCTGAGGGTCCTCCAGCAGAATCCAAGGAAAAACCCAACAAGGAAAAACCCAAGAAGTAGAAGCCCAGGTAGTGGACACCCGGCCCTCCGACCTCCTGTCGGCGGGCTCAAGCGGCTGCGACACGAGCGGAACCCGTTACGGTTGACGTGTCATCCCATTTCTCTTCGAAAGGAACGTTATCATGCTCTGGACGATCTTTCTCATTTTGCTGGTGCTGTGGGCCCTGGGAATGGTGACGGGGGCGACGCTGAACGGGTTCATTCATATCCTGCTCGTGATCGCCATCGTTGTGGTGCTGCTGCGAGTCATCCAAGGCCGACGACCGATCTAGCCCGAGGAGTCGATCGATGAAGTGGATTGGAACGAAGAACCTGGGGATGCTGCTATTGAGCATCTGGCTGATTGCGAGTGGGGCGCTGGCGTTCGTGCATGTCTCTTTCGCCAACACAGGGTTGATTCTGTCGGCACTGGCCCTCGCAGCGGGCGTATTACTCTTGCTCGGCCGGTAATCGATGACTATCAATAGTATGCGAGAGAATGGGTCGCTCTCGTTTGCAAAACCGTCCTGCGTTGTCAGCAGTCTACGGCGACGGGACTCTCGCTCCCTGCGGGTTGGGGGCGGCTACTGCTGTGGATCGCCCGAGTTTTCGAGAACTGACCGGGTATGAAGACCCAAGGGGAAATCGAAGCCACCGTTTGCGACTGCATCCGGCGCTTCGAAATCGAATACATGGGCCGGGGACCCAAGGACGTTCACGTCCACCTGATCGGAGATTTGATCCTGGTCCGCCTGACTGGTCTGTTGACGGCCGCCGAACAGCATCTGGCCAAGGCACTTCCCGCCGAAAAGGGACGCGACCTGATCAAGAGCGTCCGAACTCATCTCGTAGAAACGGCGCGGCCGTTCATTGAAGCGATGATCAAGGAAGCGACGGGGGTCAAAGTCCTGAGCGTGCATCACGACATCAGCACGGTCACCGGTGAGAAAATCATGGTCTTCACGCTGGCAGAGTCCCCGTTTTGTCGAGAAGCGAAAAAGAGGTAGAGGCTCTGGATGGAATCAGGGAGTATGCGAATCCGTCGATTTGACGGAAGCCGAGTCACACGCTCGAAAGGAGTGTTGCGCAGATGGGAACGGAATACCCAAAGGTCTGGCTGACCGATCATGAAATCGAATTGATTCGTACGGCTCTGACGGTCTTCGAGATGACCTATCTGAAGGAGAATACCGAGCCTCTCACCGCGTCGATCCAGGTGCTGCGGGGAAAGCTGGCCGCGGCGACATAGCGCACAGGCTGCCGTCCCACCTTCGGCCTCGGCCCAAAGTGCGATCCGCACGCAAAATGTAGCACTACCGGGGCGGCCAATACCTGTACTTTCCGGGCCGGGATCGCTAAGCTATTGTGCTCGACCACACCGTGGTCGCGGTGATTTCCCTGGCCCATTGCGCGGCGCGGGGCGAAAGACCAGAATTCACACTCTTGCAGCGAAAAGGTGAGTCGTTTATGGCGTTCATGAAGCGGCCGATGAAGAACAAGTTCGGGAAGCCCGGACAGAAGGGTCCCAACAAGCGTAAGGCAGCCAAGGCCAAGCGGAACCTGAAGTGTCGGTTCTGCACTAAAGAAGGTTGCCCCCGCCCGGTTTACGTCGATTACAAAGACCTGCGGACGCTGAAGGTGATGATCACCCGCGACGGCCACGTTCTGGCCCGTCGCCGCACCGGCAATTGCGCCAAGTTTCAACGTGCCGTGCGCCGTGCGATTCTGCGCGCCCGCTACATGGGCCTGTTGCCCTATGTGATGCGGGATGATTAGTGTCTGAATCGGCCCCTGCTCCTGGCGTCAAGTTCGCGGGCAGTCGCGTCTTCGCGAGCGGGGTGCTGATTCTGGCGGCGGTGCTGCTGACGGTTCTGTTCTGGTTTCCACTCTGGACCGGAGGGGGGCTCGTCGGCAGTGACACGTACGCCTACTACCTGCCGCAGAAGGCCTGCTTCGTCGATGCGCTCCGGCAGGGGCAACTCCCGCTCTGGAACAACCGGATCGGGCACGGCTATCCGCAGGTCGCCGAAAGCCAGACCGGCGTGTTCTATCCGCCACACTGGCTGGTGAATCCGCTGTTCGACCTGAACACGGCGTTCTCGGCGAGCCTGGTGGGGCACTACGTCCTGGCCTTTCTGTTCACTTATCTCTATGCCCGGCGGCTGGGATTGCCGACGTTCGGCGCGGCGCTGGCTGGACTCGTTTACACCTACGGATGGTTTCCACCGCGGATCTGTCTGGAATGGGCCATCATCGGCGGCGCGTGGCTGCCGCTGGCTCTCTGGAGCGTTGAGTCGTATTTCGCGACGCAGTACTGGCGTTACGCGTTCCTGCTGACGGTGGCGCTGGCGCTGCAGATGTTGGCCGGGCACTTCATGCTGGCTTTCATCACGCAGTTGACGGTCGTCGTCTACATTCCGCTGCGAATCTGGTTTGTGGCGGGCGATTTTCCGGCGGTGGCGCTGGCAGGGCGTGGTCGCACATGCGGCAGCCTGGCGCTGGCAATCCTGGCGGCATTTCTGGTAGCCGCAGTTCAATTGCTTCCGACCTGGGAATTGAAACAGCTCAGTCAGCGCCAGGCCGTGACGGCCGAACATGATCCCGGATTTGGCTACATCCCGCCCCGGTATCTGACGCAGGTCCTGTTACCGTGGGTCTGGTATCCGGACGACCACTCATTTGAAACGGTCGTGACTCCCGGTGGATCGCGGACGAATCGTGTCGAGGCCCATCTCTACTTTGGACTGATCCCGCTGGCACTGGCACTGCTTGAGGTTTTTTACTGGCGCCATGGCATCAACCGCCGCCTGGCGATCTGGCTGGTCCTCGGGCTGGCGGCGATGATCTATACGACCGGCTGCCTGCTCCCCGTGACCAGATACCTGCCGGGCTTCAGCTTCTTCGAAGGGCCGGGGCGATTTGGAATTGTGACGACGTTCGCTGCAGCGATCCTGGCCGGCAGCGGCTTCGGCGAACTCCTGCGGGAGACATTTCGGGGAACCCGGGCCTTGTTGATCGTTATCGTCTTCGCGCTGACGGCCACCGACCTGTACGTCGTCAGTCGCTTCGTGACGTTCGCCTATCCGGTACCGAGCCCGCCGTTCCGGCATCTGGCAGCCAGCCCGCTGCGCGAGTTCTTTGCCAGGCAGCCGCAGCCCTCGCGAGTCTTCAGTGAAGCCAAGAACCTGCCGTCGCTCTTGGGAGTGGCGACGATTCCGACGTATCTCGGATTGGGCCCGGCACAGTACTTCGACCCGGACCTGACGCTTCCTGAACCTCTGCCCTACTCGACCTCCCCGAGTCCGAGCCAGCTCGACTGGTTTCACCGGGCCGGGGTGACGCATTTCCTCAGCTTCGGGGTGGCTGACGAACGGGCCTGGTCGGCACGGCTTGCCTGGAGCGGACCAGACTTATTCCTCAACCACTCCCTGGGTCGAGCTTCGAACGAGATGTTCTACCTGTACGAACTGGATGGAAGTCGCGGCCGCGTTGCCTGGAACGAGCATTCTCCGGGTCAGTCGGCCCGAGTGACGCGCTATGAGCCGAACAGGGTCGTTGTCGAAGCCGATTCTCCCGACGGGGGTCGGCTGATTCTGACTGATCTGTCCTTTCCCGGCTGGGAGGCGGCGGTCGATGGCTCGCCCGTACCGACCTTGATGATCGAGAGGATGTACCGGGGAGTCGATTTATCTGCGGGAAAGCACGCGGTTATCTGGAACTATCGGCCGGCTGTCCTATACTGGGGAGCAGGGATCAGTTTGTTCACGACCGTGATCCTTCTGGCAGTGGGCCACGTTCGATACTGGCATCCCGATTTATTCAAACTGCCAAAGAGAACCAGCGTTTCAACGAAATAAATGCATGGCCCAATCGTCATAGTGCGGTGCCAGCCATTCCGACGTACCGGCGGTCCCGTTCTTCGGGAAGTGATCGACTGCCGCTCTTAATCCTGTTGACTGAATGAGTTAGTCGAAAAATGATGCTCGCCGCCTACATCACAGAGACCGGGGCTCCCTCGGTGATTCAGTATGGCGCACTGCCCAAACCGAAACCCGGTCTGGGTGAAGTCGTGGTCAAGGTCGGTGCAGTCGCCGTCAATCCGATCGACACCTACATCCGGGCGGGGATGATTGCCATGCCCCTCCGCTTTCCGTTCGTCGTCGGGTGCGATCTCGCCGGGACAGTCGAGTCGGTGGGGCTCAAAGTCCGCCGGTTCAAAGTCGGCGACCGGGTGTGGGGAACCAATCAGGGGCTGTTTGGCCGCCAGGGAACCTTCGCCGAATACGCCTGCGTCGATGAGAAATGGCTCTATCCGACTCCCCCCACCGAAACGGACGCCCAGGCCGCGGCCGGTGCGCTCGTCGGGATCACGGCGTACCTCGGGTTGTTTCGCTTCGCCTTGCTGCAATCGGTTGACGTGGTGTTTGTCAATGGCGGGTCTGGCGGAGTCGGTTCGGCGGTGATTCAGATGGCCAAGGCTGCCGGGGCGCGGGTCATCACGACAGTGGGCAATGCCGAGAAGGGGATTTATTGCCAGAGTCTCGGGGCCGACGTCGTTCTGAACTACAAAGACTCCACGCTCGACGAGCAGATCCGTCACTACGTGGCGCCCAACGGCGGGATCAATATCTGGTTCGAAACGCAGCGCGAGCCGACGCTCGAGCGAACCATCGACATGATGGCCCCTCGCGGCCGGATCATTCTGATGGCCGGTCGCGCCGCGCGGCCCGACTTTCCGCTGGGCGCCTTTTATACCAAGGACCTGGCGATGCTCGGATTTGCCATGTTCAATGCCTCGCCCGACGAACAGCGGGAGTGCGCCACGGCGATCAACGACCTGTTCAACCGCAGCGGCTGGCACCCGGCCGTCGGCATCCAGTTGCCTCTTTCGCAGGCTGCTGCCGCGCATCAATTGCAGCAGGACAACACGGTCGACAAAAAGGGAACGCTGGCCGGGAAAATCGTGCTGATCCCGGGAAGCTGAGACCACGTCGATGCCAGAAGAGATCTTCGACGTCGTTGACGAGCTCGACCGGGTGATCGGGCAGGCGCCGCGGTCGGTCGTCCATGCAAACAAACTGCTGCATCGGGCAGTGCACATCTTTGTCTTCAACTCCCGCGGCGAACTGCTGCTCCAAATGCGCTCGGCTCTGAAAGACGAGTATCCCCGCTGCTACACTTCGTCGGCTTCAGGACACCTGGGAGCCGGTGAAGCTTACGAAACCGCCGCGCCGCGTGAACTCGCCGAAGAGCTGGGACTTTCGGGGTCGCTGGAAAGGCTGGCGAAGTTTCCGGCCGGCCCGCAGACATCCTACGAGCACACGGTTTTGTTCAAGCTGACGACCGATGAGCCGCCGCATTTTGACCGTCAGGAGATCGACGCCGTCACGTTTTACCAGCCGTCCGAAATTGCCGGCATGATCCACCGCGATCCCGAAAGATTTTGCCCGTGCTTCGTCACGCTGTTTGCGTGGTACCGGGCTGCGTCTGGAATATCGACCGCCGGATCGCTATAGTTCGAGGCTGAAATCAGCCGGAAAAGCCGGCGGGCTGGCGCACCCCTGGGGATGGAATCCGATGGCAAAGCAGAAGACGCTCCACGAGAAACTTCGGGAACTGGGTAACAATCTGTGGTGGAGCTGGCAGCCCGAAGTCACCCAGATCTTCAGGGAGATCGATCCGACGCTGTGGACCGACGTGGGGCACAACCCCGTGCTCCTGCTCGAGCAATATCCGCCGGATCGCCTGGAAAAGCGGGCCTCCGAGGCGGTGCTGCATACCCGCATCAACTGGGCCTACCGTCGCTGGCAGGAATACATGGAGTCCACCGACACCTGGGGGGCGACCCATGCCGGGGTCCTGGGCGCTCGCCCGACGGCGTACTTCTCAGCCGAGTTCGGCGTGCACGAATCGCTCCCGATTTACTCAGGGGGCCTGGGCGTGCTCGCCGGGGATCACCTGAAAAGCGCCTCGGACCTGGGGATTCCGCTCGTCGCCGTCGGACTGTTTTACGGCCAGGGGTATTTTCAGCAGTACCTCGATGAGAACGGCTGGCAGCAGGAGACGTACACCGATCTCGCGATCTCGAAGCTGCCGATCGAGCCGGCGTTTTCGCCCGACAAAAAGCCGGTGCTGATCAGCGTCGATACGCGCGGCGGAAAAATTCATGCGCGGGTCTGGAAGATCAACGTCGGGCGCATCCCGCTGTACCTGCTCGACACCGACGTCCCCGAAAATCGGGACGAAGACCGGCACCTGACCAGCCGGCTCTATGGCGGCGATCAGCGGACACGCATCCGTCAGGAGATCATCCTGGGGATCGGCGGAGTGCGGGCCCTGTCGGCGATGGGGATTGTGCCGGGGGTCATTCACATGAACGAGGGTCACTCGGCGTTTGCCGGCCTGGAGGTGATCCGCCAGCGCATGAAAGAAGACGACCTGTCGTTCGACGAAGCGCTGCGCGAAACGGCCGCCATGAGCGCCTTCACGACCCATACTCCCGTTCCCGCGGGACACGATCGCTTCAGTGCCGAGCTGATCGAAGAGCACCTGGGGCCGCAGCGCGACGAGCTGGGACTCAAGCACGATTCCCTGATGAGCCTGGGGCGGGTCGAACCGCAGAACCAGCAGGAAACGTTCTGCATGACGGTGCTGGCCTTCAAGCTCTGCCGGCGCGCCAACGCCGTTTCCGGCCTGCACGGCGTGGTCAGCCGGCGGATGTGGGCCAATCTCTGGCCGTGGCGCAGTGAAGAAGAGATTCCGATCGGCCACATCACCAACGGCGTTCACGTGGCGACCTGGCTGGCCGCGCAGATCCGCACGCTCTACGACCGCGTGCTCCCGCTCAACTGGTATCTGCGGACCGGCGAGCCCGAGGTCTGGGCCCTGGTGGAACAGCTATCGCCCGGCGAACTGTGGGAAACGCATCAGTCGCTCAAGAGCCGGCTGATCTCGTATGCCCGCAACCGGCTCGTGAAACAGGCCCGGCGGCGCGACGTTCCGGATGCAGTCATCCAGCAACTTTCGTCGGCACTCGACCCGCGGGTTCTGACGCTGGGCTTCGCCCGGCGGTTTGCCCCCTACAAGCGGGCCGATCTGATCTGTCACGACCTCGATCTCCTGGCGCAGTTAGTCACGAGTTCCGAGCGGCCGATTCAGATCGTGTTTGCCGGCAAGTCGCACCCGGCCGACGAACCGGGAAAGTCAATCCTGCAGAAGATCTACCGGTTGGGCCAGCAGGAACCGTTCCGTGGCCGACTGGTGTTCCTCGAAGACTACGACATCAACCTGGCCCGGCATCTGGTGCAGGGAGTCGACGTGTGGCTCAACAACCCGCGCCGACCGCTCGAAGCCTCGGGGACCAGCGGCCAGAAGGTCGTTCTCAACGGCGTGCTCAACTGTTCGATTCTCGACGGCTGGTGGGCCGAGGCGTACGACGGTTCCAACGGGTTCGCGATCGGGACCGGCCACACGCACGTCAACCAGGCCATCCAGGACGAGCGCGACGCGCGCAGCCTGGCGTCGGTTCTGGTGAACGAAATCATCCCGCTCTTTTACGAGCGAGACCAGGACGACCTGCCCCAGGCATGGATCAAGCGGATGAAACGGGCGGTCCGGACTCTGGGGTGGCGGTTCAACGCCGACCGCATGGTCATGGACTACGTCAGCAAGACCTACATCCCCGCCGCCGGGGGCTTAAGCTGCTCGATGGACGTGATTTGATCCAGGCGCGCGAGAATCTGTTTGAGGGCCCGTGCGCGCGAGCGACGCGTGATTCCGAGGTGCCCTCACCCTGACCCTCTCCCAGAGGGCATAGGTATCTCCCACTCCCAGACAGGCACATTGGTTCACCTGAAATCTCACAAAGAGAAACCTTGTTTAACCCCGAGCCAACGGCGAGGCCCCATGGTGAAAGGGCGTCGCCGTTGGCTCCGGGTTAAACGATCTGACCTCGACCCATGTCTTCAGGAACGGGCTACCGATTTCATCGGCGCGCCAAGGCAATGTTTGTCAAATTGCGATGTGTAGATACCTCTCCCAGAGGGAGAGGGGAAGCGCGTGCAGCCTCACGAGCCATTCCGCATTCCGAACCCCGGCGCGCCGGGACTTAACAGCTCCGCATTCCGAATTTGGGAAGCGTCATTCGTCGTCGTACATCGGGCCCACTTCACGGGCGGGCAGATCGTGCCACTTGATCCCGTATTTCTTGTTCATCTGTTCGTTGTGCGCGTAGGCCACGGTTCGCTGGTCGAACTGAGCCAGTTGCATGTAGGGGGAATTGGCAAACAGGATCTGGGCATCCTTGAAGGCCTCGCGATCGGCCGGTCGCCGTGAGATCACCTTGACGACGTAATACACCGATGCATCGTCGTTGAGCGCCGGTTTCACTTCCCCTTCGTCCATTTCGTTGAACACGGTCTTCATGAAGTGGCGACCGGCGCTATTGACGACGATTGGATCTCCGATCTGCACCGGCGCTTCCCGGTTGAAACTCCCCGGATTGGGCACCAACGAGGCGCGGTAGAATGAGAATTCGGGGGATTCGATCGGCAGCAGCGATAACCCCTTGGCAGCCCCGGTGACCGTTTCATCGGCGAGGGCCGCCTTGAACTCCTGGTCGCTCGTACGGACTTTTGCGGCCAGTTCTTCGGCGCGTTTTTTGGCCAACGGGAGCGCTTCGCGCCGTTTCCAGGCGGCGACAACCTGTTCGCGAATTCCCGGATCGGCGAGCTTGGGGACGTGCCTGGCCACATCACGGACTTTCCAGCACAGGAACTTGTCGGATACGAATAGCTCGGATTCGAAGACCCGGCACAAAGCCTCGTTGGCAAACGCCTGCTCGACAATGGTGGTCACCGTTTGGCGCCGCGGGTCCATACTGCCGGGTTCATACGCCTTGCCGATTCCCGGCAGGTCGTTCAACTCGGATGCCGACACCAGTCCGGTCTGGCCGAACTTCATGTTCAGCGAGTCGCCGATCTTGCGCAGTTCGGTTTCCGAGCGTTTTTCCAGCTCGTCGAGCTGTTTGGAAGTGGGATCTGAAAGGTGGTTCAGGTCTTCCGAGACGGCGAACTTCTCGCCGATGCGCTGCATGGCTTCCTGGGCCTTGGCGACTTCGTCCTGCATGGTCTTTCGAACGCGATCCTGGATGATCGATTCGCGAATGATATTTTTGAGGTCGTCGTCGAGCGGTTTGAATTTGATGGGGGCCGCAGCCGGCGGTGACTTCTTCTTTCCGCCGATCTTGGGGGCGTCGGGGGCTTCTTCCATTTCTTCGTCAGCCGGTTCGTCCGACTCCTTCTTACCGGCAGGCTTCTCGGCGGCCGGTTCTTCGTCAGTCGATTCCTTCTCTTTCGCAGCGGCGTCTTTCTCGCCCGATTCCTTCTTGTCGGTGTCTTTCTTGTCGGCTGGCTGTTCGTCGGCGGGGGCCGCTTTGTCGTCGGCATCGCTGCCGGCGCCCGGCACGCATTGCGATCCCTGTTCGGACTTCGGCTCGGCCGGCTTTTTGGAGGGAGTGTCGGCCTTGGATTTGGGCTGATCGCTCCCGGGGTCGGTTGCACTTTCATCCGGCTTGTCGCCCGGCTTCGCGTCCAGGTCGGGGCCGTCGTCGGTCCCCGGCTTCTGGCCTTCGGGAGTGAATTCGGGTTCGATCGGCGAGGAGTCGTCGGAGGGCAGCTTGGGCGACTCCTGAAAGCGCTTGTCGAAGAATTTGTTGGCTTCGTAGTACTCTTCGATTTCTTTGTCGGTGATCGAACCGGCGTCGCGAATCTTCTTTTCGACGGCGGCGTAGCTCAGTTCGAGGTAATGGAGTTTGACCTTCTGGGGCTGCTTGAACCCGGGTTTGAACTCGCCGTCGCTTGCCGATTCGAAGTCGGATTTATGCTGGTCGAAGAAGGCGACGACCTGGGCTTCGGTGGGATCGGGCACCTTGTCGGTGAACTCCCTGATCGGCAGGCCGGCGACGGCGATTTTTTCGCGGGTGTTCAGTTGCTGGTAATACTCCCAGTAACGTTCCGGCGAGGGGACCAGCGAAGGGAACTTCATCTGGCGGGCCGCCCCGGCCTGGAGCTCGTCGCGGAGCATATCGAACAGAATCTTGGGGCTGAGCTGCATCTCCTTCAGAATTTCCTGGAATTTCTTGGTCGACAGCTTGTGCCCGCTGAGTCCCCGGCCGCGCGTCACCGTGTCGATATATTCTTCAATCTGGCGATTCGAGACGACGATGCCCAGTTGCCTGGCTTCGTGGCGGTACAGCCAGGTGTTCAGGATGGCTTCCTGCGAAAGCCCCCCGAAGCCGAAGTTCTGATAGACGTATTCGGCGATCCCGGGAAATTTGGCGTACTCGGGATTCGCCTTGAGGAAGGCCTCGACGATGAATCGCTGCACGGTGCGGCGTTCGCCTCGCATGTGATTCAGTTCGCGCTGCGTGAAGTTACCGACGCTGGTTTCGACGACAACCTTGCCTTCCTGCGGTCCGCGCCCGCCGGAGCCGAACATCTTGAGAATGGTGTCGCCGACGCCAAACCCGATCATGCACATGATGAACAGGATGACCATCGCCACCTTCTGGTGTTTGCGAAAGATCTTGAACGGCGATTGCATGGAACGACAGCCTTTCGACTCGCGCCGGGCGCCCTGCATTCGAGGCGCCGACCGCGTGAAAAACACAGGCACCCGGGCTCCCGGGTGACAGACCCTTTGGGAGACCGCCCTTGACAGAGTGCGCAGTGATGAATTATGGATTTTCGACGGGTGGCAGTGTTTGCTCCCCGACCCAAGGCCGATTTTAGCCGCGAACGCAAGTGTGGCAAGGCCAACACAGTAGGTAAGGTGGAGCAACCGCCCCGTGGCGAAAAAGAACAAACTCAAAGGCCTGGTGATCGTCGAATCGCCTGCGAAAGCCAAGAAGATCAACAGCTTTCTGGGACGCGACTTCAAAGTCCTGGCCAGCATGGGGCACGTTCGCGATCTTCCCGCGCGCGCTGCCGACATCCCTCCCGAAGTCAAAAAGGAGCCCTGGTCGACCCTGGGGGTCAACGTCGCGGCCGACTTCGACCCCCTGTACGTCATCCCGAAGGAAAAGAGGAAAGTCATCGCCGAGCTCAGAGCCGCCCTCAAAGATGCCGACGAGCTGATTCTCGCGACTGACGAAGACCGCGAAGGGGAGAGCATCGGCTGGCATCTGGCCGAAATCCTCAAACCCCGCGTCCCGGTCAAGCGGATGGTGTTTTCGGAAATTACGAAAGAGGCGATTTCCGAGGCCATCAAGTCTCCCCGGCAGCTCGACCAGAACCTCGTGTCGGCCCAGGAGACGCGCCGCGTTCTCGACCGGCTGTACGGGTACCGGCTCAGCCCCCTGCTGTGGAAGAAAGTGGCGCCCAAGCTGTCGGCCGGCCGGGTGCAGTCGGTGGCTGTGCGGCTCATCGTCCAGCGCGAGCTCGAGCGCCGCGCCTTTCGCACGGGAACCTTCTGGGACCTCAAGGCGGCCCTCGAACCGGCGCCCGGAGGCCGATTCGAAGCCCAGCTCTATACGCTGGGAGGCAAGCGAATTGCCATCGGCAAGGATTTTGACGAACACACCGGCCGACTCAAAGCCGATGCCGACGTGCTGCTGATCGACGAACTGGCGGCTCATGCGCTGCGCGAAAGGCTGCTGACTGCCGAATGGCGCGTCACGAATCTCGAAGAGCGGCAACAGGTCCGCAAGCCGGCTCCCCCCTTTACGACCAGTACGCTGCAGCAGGAATCCAACCGCAAGCTGGGGATGTCGGCCCGCGAAACGATGCAGGTCGCCCAGCGGCTGTACGAGGACGGCAATATCACTTACATGCGAACCGACTCGGTCTCGCTCTCGCAGGAGGCGATTCGCGCAGCGCGCGGTTGCATCCAGACCCGTTACGGAGACGACTATCTTTCCGACGGAGTGCGGACGTTTGAGACCAAATCGAAGGGGGCTCAGGAAGCCCACGAAGCCATCCGACCGGCCGGGACGGCGATGAAAACGGGCGAGGAGCTCGGATTGGCAGGCCGGGAACTGGCGCTGTACTCGCTGATCTGGAAGCGGACGGTCGCCACGCAGATGGCCGAGGCCCGGTTGCGCTTTCAGACCGCCACGATCACCGTCGCCGATGCCGAGTTCCGGGCCACGGGGCGGCACATCGAGTTCCCCGGGTTCTTCCGGGCGTATGTCGAAGGAGTCGATGATCCCGAAGCGGCGCTCGACGATCAGGAGGCGGCTCTCCCGCAGCTGGCCACGGGCGATGGACTGGCCTGCCGCGAACTCGAAACGATTTCGCACGATACTCAGCCCCCGGCGCGATTCACAGAAGCCACGCTGATTCGCGCGCTCGAAGCCGACGGAATCGGTCGCCCCAGCACGTACGCGTCGATTATCAGCACGATTCAGGATCGGGGGTACGTGGTCAAGGCGGGCAATCAGTTGCGGCCGACGTTTACCGCGATGGCCGTAACAAAACTGCTCGAACTGAATTTTCCGCAACTGGTCGACGAGCAGTTCACCGCCGGCATGGAGCAGACGCTCGACGACATCGCCGCCGGAGAAAAGAAGGCCACTCCGTACCTCAAGCAGTTCTATCTGGGGCGCGACGGGCTCGACGAACAGGTCAAATCGCACGAGGCCAACATCGACCCGCGCGAGGCCTGCACCGTCACGCTCGAAGGGCTCACCTCCAAGATCCGGATCGGCAAATTCGGCCCGTACCTGATCAAGGAGGAGAACGGCGAGAATCTGACCGCCTCGCTCCCGGACGACATCACCCCGGCCGACATTACGAACGAAATCGCCGATGCGCTGCTGGCGCTCAAAAAGCAGGGGCCCAAAGCGCTGGGAATGGATCCCGAACAAGGCCTCCCCGTGTATTCGATGATCGGTCCGTTCGGTCCGTATGTGCAATTGGGTGACGTCGGGGAAGACGGCAAAAAGCCCAAGCGCATGACGGTTCCCAAGAATATCGATCCGAAAGTGATCACGCTCGAACAGGCCCTCGATCTCTTGAGTTTGCCGCGCACTCTGGGGGCGCACCCGGAAACCGGAAAGCCGGTCAAGGCGAGCATCGGGCGCTTCGGGCCATACGTCGTGCACGAGGGCCCGACCAAGGTCTACAAGTCGGTCCCCAAGGACAAGGACGTGCTCAAAGTCGACCTGGCGACGGCCCTGGAGTTGCTCGCACAGGCCCGCACTCGCCGCGGTGCCACGCCGGTCAAGGAACTGGGCGCGCATCCCGAGGATGGCCAGCCGGTGCAGGTGTTTGAGGGGAAGTACGGAGCGTACGTCAAGCACGGCACAATCAATGCCACGATCCCCAAGGACATCACGATCGAGGAAGTGACACTGGAGCAGGCGCTCCCGCTGCTGGCAGAGCGCGCCGAGCGCGGAGGAGGGCGCCCCGCGCGCGGAGCGCGCCGTGCATCAACTCGCAAAGCGACCCCGGCGCCGAAAGCTGCTGCGAAGAAAGCAGCGCCCAAGAAAGCAGCGCCCACGAAAGCTGCAAAGAAAGCGCCGAAAAAGTAAACGCAGCGACTGTACGTTTGAGTGAGATTGCGCCAAGCCCACGGGCTGCGTCCCGTGGGTACTGTCAGCGCGCTCTCGATACCCACGGGAAACATCCCGTGGGCTTGTCATTACGCAAGATCGTCGTCGCTTTTCGCTGCACGCGTGTGATACCACACCCACGCGCCCTCCTCTGCGTGTCGCAGAATGTAATAAAAAACATTCAACTGATGTTTACGATCGCGAACGCGCAGAAACCTCCCCCGTTTTCCCCAGAGCTTCTTGTCCCACCCCGTGTTTCTTAATTCAAACCAGGCATGCCGCTTCGCCGCTCCGACCTGGGTTCGAATCGTCGCTGGGGGCAGTTTCAGCAGCATGTGAATGTGTTGACTCGATACGGAAATCGCAATCAGTGAGGCGTCCTGCTCGTCGAGATTTGCTTTGAGCGCCTGGCCCACGAGCTGGCGCTGCGCTCGATCGAGCGATATGGGATCGTGCTTGAGCGCATCGCGGTTCTTGATCGCGAAGCTCTCATAGATGCCGGCAGCGGGCGGGTCCTTGTAGTCCCCCTCGACGTGATCGCGATGATGGCGCGTCCGGAATCCGCGAGGGTCGCCCGGAACCCAGGCGCCGTATGTCGTGAGAATCACGTGGAACCAGCAGGGGGAGCGAGGGATAGTCTTTGAGTTCATTGTAGATCAAAAGAGTTTGCGGCGCTCACAGGACCCACGGGACACGGCCCGTGGGCTTTGGGGCAGCGAGTTGACAGCACTGTCGCGCGATTGTGAGAAGCCTACGGGAGGTCCCCGTGGGTACTGACGAATTCAGTGCTCGCTGCCCCAGCGTTTGAACAGTTTGTGTTCAATCGCCAGGTGATCGCAGATCCGCCCCACCAGAAAATCGACGAGGTCCTGGATCGAGCGCGGGGTGTGATAGAATCCGGGCATCGCCGGCATCACCGTGGCCCCCGCGTCCGCCAGACGCTTCATGTTTTCGAGCTGGATGCTCGACAGGGGGGTCTCGCGCGGGACGACGATCAGTTTCCGCCGTTCCTTGAGGTGCACGTCGGCGGCACGCTGGATGAGATTCTCGGAATGCCCGCCGGCGATGCTGGCCAGCGTTCCCATCGAGCAGGGGCAGATCACCATCCCGGTCGTCAGAAACGACCCGCTGGCGATCCCCGCGCCGAAGTCTTCGTAGTGATGGTAAACGATGTTTCCCGGTTTGGAGTCACTGAAGACTGAGCTCACGTCAACCAGCCCGGAACGGTCGGGGATCAGGGTCTGCAGCGCGCTGTCACCGGCCAGATCCATGTCTTCGGGGAGAAGTTGGCTGACGTTGAACTTCTTGAGGTCCACGTGAATCCCCAGTTCGCGGTCCAGCACCAGGGCCGCCGACTTGCTGATTGTCAGGTGGACTGTGTGGCCGGAAGCGATCAGCACTTCGAGCAGCCGAACGGCATAAATCGAACCGCTGGCCCCGGTCATGGCGACGACAAGATCGTGCATGGAGAGATGACTCAACTGGGAAAGTGGAAATTCCGGAACGAGTTTACTTATCTCCAATATACAGCGTGGCGATGCCGAACGTCAGCGGAGTGTGGACGACGCTGCGCAGGCCGCACTCTTTCATCAATGCCGCCAGCCGCTCACCGTAAGGAAATTCGGAGACTGAATCAGGCAGGTAGCTGTAGGCCTGCTGGCTGTTTCGCGACAACAACTGGCCGAGCCGGGGAAGAATGTTTCTGAAGTACCAGGTATAGAGTCCTCGTAAGACTCGATTGCCGGGGAGCGAGAATTCGAGGATGACGACGCGGCCCCCCGGCCGGCAGACGCGGATCATTTCCGTGAGCCCCCGGGTTGTGTTGGTCACGTTTCTGAGCCCGAAGGCGACCGAAACGATCTGGAACTGCCCGTCGGCAAAGGGGAGTTGCTGGGTGTCGGCCTGCAAAAACGCCAGCGGGATGCCTTGCGGCTGCGCCAGGGCCCTGGGTTTCGCCGCCTTGCGGTCCGCGATCACCAGCATTTCATGGGTGAAATCGGCGCCGATGGTTGGAACTTTTCCGCGCCCCTTCTTCCAGAACGCCAGGGCCAGGTCACCGGTCCCGGTGCACACATCGAGAATCGGCCAATCGCCCCGGGGCGCCGCCGCCCGCACTGTCTGCCAGCGCCAGTACCAGTCGGTTCCCCCCGACAGGAAATGATTGAGAAAATCATAGCGCGCAGAAATCTCGCCGAACATCCGGCGGATCCGCTGCTCGGACTTGTCGATCACCGGCGGGGAAAGGGTTTCCGGCATGGAGTGTAATCTGATCTCTGGAGTTGCGATCCCGGGTTCTGGATCGAAGCGCCGGTCCCAAACCGGATCACCAGGTCTCGGGCAAAACCGGCCCCAGGCCGTACTGGGCCCAGCGCTTCGTCACCAGGTCCTTGACGTCGCGCGACATCACCATTTCGTCGGGCCAGGGGCGGGGATGACCTTCTTCGGGAAATTTGCGGGTGGCGTCAATCCCCATCTTGTGGCCGACGCCGCACACCGGCGCCGCGTGATCGAGAATGTCGGTCGGCCCCTGGTTGAAGACCACGTCGCGGCCGGGGTGCACGTTGGCCCCCACGTGGAACCACACTTTTTCTTCGTCCTGGACGTCGACGTTCGCATCGACCACGACGACGATCTTCGAAAACATCATCTGACCCATGCTCCAGATGGCGTTCATCACCTTTCGCGCCTGCTGAGGATACGTCTTTTTGATGCTCACGAAGCACAGGTTATGAAACGCCCCGGCGCGCGGCAGGTTGTAGTCGACCAGCTCGGGAACGAACATCTTGATGAGCGGCAGAAAGATGCGCTCGGTCGCCTTGCCCATCCAGAAGTCTTCCATGGGGGGCTTGCCGACAATCGTCGTGGGATAGATCGGGTTGGCCCGGTGCGTGATCGCCGTCACGTGATACAGGGGGAACTGATCAGACAGGCTGTAGAACCCGGTGTGATCGCCGAACGGACCCTCGGTCTGCCACGGTTCCGTCGTGTCGATATACCCCTCGATGACAATTTCAGCGCTGGCGGGAACTTCCAGATCGATCGTGCGGCACTTCACGAGGTCGACCGGCGCACCGCGCAGGAATCCACCCAGCAGGCATTCGTCGGTGTTGGGGGGGAGCGGCGCTGTGGCCATGTAAGGAAAGACCGGGTCGCCCCCCAGCGAGACGGCGATCGGCATCTGCCCGCCCCCCTTTTTGTGTTCCATGAAGTTGTGGCAGCCATCGTGATGCAGGTGCCAATGCATGAAGCAGGTGTTTTTGTCTTTGACCTGCAGCCGATACATGCCGACGTTGCGTTCGCCGCTCACGGGGTTTTTCGTGAACACCTGGCCGAATGTGATGAACCGTCCGGCATCCTGCGGCCAGCATTGCAGCACGGGAAGTTCCGTGAGGTCGACGTCGCGCCCCAGCCGCACCACCTGCTGGCAGGCGCCGCTGCGCACGATTCGCGGGGGCAATTTTGCGAGCTGCGCCAGTTGCGGCACCAGTTTCAGCTTTTCGATCCAGCCTTCGGGGACCTGGGGCTTGATGAGCCCGGCGATGCGCTCGGCGACTTCCTCGAACGAATTGACGCCCAGCGCGCGGCACATGCGCCTGTAGCTGCCCAGGAGGTTGATGACGACCGGCATCGAGCTGCCTTTGACTTTTTCAAAGAACAGCGCCGGCCCGCCATCGGGGGATTTGCTCACCCGGTCGGTGATTTCGCTGATTTCGAGAACCGGATCGACTTCGGTCGAGATGCGAACGAGTTCGCCCGCGTCCTGCAGGTCGTTGATGAAATCCGAAAGACTGTCGTAGGCCATCGTGGAGGAATTTCGCGGGGGAAGAGAATTGAATCTCGGCCATTATAGGGGGCGCAGAGACAATTCGACAGCAGCGACGAGAACCGAAACGAGCCGGTGGAGTTAACCGGAAACCTAAACGACAGCGCGCCGGTCGAAACAAAAACAGCCCGATTGCTGGAGTGCAACCGGGCCGTTGGCGTTTTGAGACGGGTTAGCAGGCCGTTGAAAAAGGGGACTGTCCCTCTCCTGCCTGTCGTGTCTCCCGACAAATCGATATTGCAGACAGGGACTGTCCCCTTTTTCAACACGCTGTTAGAACCAGGCCTTCTTATCCACCTCATAGATCTGATGGAATTCGGCATCGGATTTGGTGAGATAGATGATCCCTTCGATGATACCGACCAACTGCATAATCCCGACCCCGGCCCCACATGTCAGGCCGCCAACAATGATGCTGGTCGCGAGCATGATGATACCAGCGGTCGTCATCCCCAGGACGAATTTATGGACTCCCAGGCCGCCCAGCACGATGGCTAATACGCCTGCCAGAATGCGCTTGGATTCAGTCGGCGCTTCGCCGGGAGTGGCCGCAGGAAGTTCACCTGGTCCAGTCGACATCGTCATGCCCCTTTCTGATGGATCGATACAACACCCGAAGCGGGCCTGAACGGCGCCACCCGGTGCGTCATCACAAATCTGCCCGAAGCCATGCCGGCATTCTAATCCCGTTTGACGCGATCATTCAACCGGCCCACTGGGTTTGCCGGTAGTTCGCCCGGGGGACACGATTCTTGACGGTAAAGGGCTTACTTTTCTCCCGGGCGACTCTCGGCTACACTGCTGGATCACGGTTCTCTGTGTTTCACATCGATCGTCCCCTCCAGAGCAGGCGCCCGAGACATGGCCGAATTCTTTCCGGAAATTCCCGTCATCCGATACGAAGGTCCGACCAGCAAGAACCCGCTGGCCTTCAAGCACTACAATCCCGACGAAGTCGTCGAGGGGCAGAAGTTGCGGGACCTGTTGCGATTCAGCATCTGCTACTGGCACACCTTCCGCGGGACGGGGAGCGACCCGTTCGGCTCCGCGACGCTCCTGCGTCCCTGGGATGACGGCTCGAATTCGGTCGAGAACGCGGTCAAGCGCGTGCACGCCGCCTTTGAATTCTTCACCAAGATGGGCGCCCCGTTTTATTGCTTCCACGATCGCGACGTGGCTCCCGAGGGAAGCACCCTCAAGGAATCGAACAAGGCGTTCGACGAGGTCGCCAAAGCGCTCAAGGAACAGCAGCAGAAGACCGGCGTGAAGCTGCTGTGGGGCACGGCGAACCTGTTTTCGCACCCGCGCTACATGCACGGCGCCGCGACCAGCTGCAATGCCGATGTCTTTGCCTACGCCGCCGCACAGGTCAAGAAGGCGATTGAAGTCACGCATGAGCTGGGGGGCGTCAATTACGTCTTCTGGGGCGGGCGCGAAGGGTACATGAACCTGTACAACACCAACATGAAGCGAGAGCTCGATCACCTGGCCCGCTTCATGCACCTGGCGGCCGACTACGCCAAGTCGATCGGCTTTGCCGGGCAATTCCTGTTTGAGCCCAAGCCCAAGGAGCCGACCAAGCACCAGTACGACTTCGACGCGGCCGCCTGCCTCAACTTTCTGCGGGCGAACGACCTGATGAACAAGGTGAAACTCAATATCGAGACCAACCATGCCACGCTGGCCGGGCACACGATGATGCACGAGCTCGAATATGCCCGCATCCAGGGAGCGCTGGGGAGCATCGACGCCAACACAGGCGACCTGCTGCTGGGCTGGGACACCGACCAGTTTCCGACTGACATTTACCTGACGACGCAGTGCATGCTGGTGATCCTCGAGCAGAAAGGACTGGCGCCGGGCGGGGTTAACTTCGACGCCAAGGTCCGCCGCGAGAGCTTCGAGCCGATCGATCTCTTTCACGCGCACATCGGCGGGATGGATGCGTTCGCCCGCGGGACGAAGATCGCCGCGGCGATCCGCAAGGATGGAGCGCTCTCGGATTTCGTCAAGAAGCGTTACCGCAGCTACGACGAAGGGATCGGCAAGAAGATCGAAGCGGGGTCGGTCACGTTCGCCGATCTCGAGAAGTACGTTCTCGACAAGGGGCAGCCCGACAAGAACGAAAGCGGCCGCCAGGAACTGCTCGAGAATATCGTCAACCAGTATCTCTAGTCGCTGGCACAATGAGTTCGGTCTGACGTAATTTGCCCCGCGCCGCGCACGCATCAATTTCTCACGATGAATTTGCGTCGAGCGCCGGAGCAATCGCACGCGCTCTAACCCACTCGCGCCACCGAATCGCCCCGTCGATCGAAACCGGTCAAGTCGACCGATTCGGGTGCTGCAAAGATGAATAATCTCAGTGTGAATAATTCTGGAAACGTGCGCATTTGCGAGGTCGTCTCCCAGGCTCGCCGTAGCTGGCTGTAGCGCCTGCCGTTGCGACGACAGACAGGCCCGAAAGCGCGACGCCCCCAAGTGAGCGCAAAACCGCTGCCGGAGTGTCCAAAAACGATGTAATGGGTCATCGCAAAACCAGTTACGCGCCGCAGGACTGTTATTCATTCCATCCAAACCTTTATTCATTCGCTTTGGTTGATGCATTTCACCCCTCGTCCGAGCGCCTGTCACAGTCACTTACGACAAACCGGCCCCCCTGGCCCGACGACGTAAGTCGTCATCCCCCGCCCCAGCGAGCCGGTGGATTCATTCCACCGGGATCGGATCCAAGCGTCTCTGCACGATGAACCCATCAATCGACAAGCACGCCATGCCTGTTTGTCACTCGTACGCACCAACACCGTACGCCCCGCTCACAACTCAGATAACCCGCTTGCCGCTCCGCGTAACTCACACCCGATCCCGACGGAATAAATCCGTCGGCTCGCTGAAACGATGCCCCTCGGTCCCAAGGTCCTCCTTGGGACCGCAGCGTGCGAAGCTCCCGCTTCGCGGGTCAAACTCGACTGCTCCACTCACTACTTTCTCTGCTCAACTCTCTATTCGCCGCAGGCGATCTTCACGCCCGGGCGATTTCATACGATTCCATCTCCGGCAGCATCGCCGCATACGCAATCTCCCGACCGAGGCGGATCGCCATCTCCAGGGCGTCGGGGCCGTCGTCGTGGTCGCCGTTCGGAAAATCGCGCAACTGCCGCACCAGCAGTTTCGCGCCGGGCGAATCGGCCTTGAACCTGAGCTGGTCCTGCGCCAGAAACGGCGTCAGCCGCCGGATCCGCACGATCTTGGGGACCCGGTTGTCCATGTGGTAAGGAGTCATGGGAATCCCCCGCTCCTGCGACAGCCGCGACAGTTCCCGCGCCAGGAGTTCCTGAAACTGGTTCGTCTCGACGGCAAAACCATCCGGCCGGAACGTGTTGTTGATCTCCAGCGCCCGTTCGGTGATCAGCGAGATGTCGCGGACCTCCAGATCGGCATCGATGTACAGTTTTTTATCGGCCATCATCCACATCACGAATGCCGAGTAATCGCCGAACCGCGAGTCGGTCCCTTTGCTGGGGTCGAGAGCGACGATCCGCATCTGGCACTCCTCGGGCCATTTGTCGAACCAGATCGACGGGCCGAAGAATTTGTCGGGCCACTCGGTGGTCCCCTCGGCGATCGGGTCCTGCTGGTACATGGCCCGCCAGTAGTAGTTGGTGAGCCGGTCGCGGACGCGCGCCAGATGCTCCTGCGAATACACCTCGGGCCAGAGCGGATCTCCCGGCGCGCGGCGGAGCGGGTCGAGATCTTCCGCCAGCGCCGGCAGCCGCAACTGGCGCCAGCGCTGCCCCGTGTCGGCGGCTTCGCGCAGGAGCCTTCCGGCGAGGTCGTCGCGATGCCACCGCGTCTGGACGACGACCGAGAGCCCACCGGGGCGCAGGCGCGTCGAGGCGGTCGACTGCCACCAGTCCCATTGCTTCTGCCGCTGGTAGGCGCTGCGGGCGACTTCATCGTTCTTGATCGGGTCATCCACGATCAGCAGGTGCGCTCCTTTGCCGGTGATCGGCCCGCCGACGCCGGCCGTCCCCATGCCGCCGTCGCGCCGGTCGAGGTCCCAGCGGTGGACCGCCGAGGAGTGCTTCGAGACCCGCACGCCAAACGCCCCGCCCCACTGATCGAGGATATCGCGCACGCGGCGGCCCCACTGGGCGGCGAAGTCGGCCTCGTAGCTGGTGAGGATCACCCGCCGGTCGGGAAAGTTCGCCAGGTACCACGCCGGGAGGTATTTGCTGCACAGTTCGCTCTTGCCGTGCTGCGGCGGCATCGAGACGACGAGCCCGTCGAGCAGGCCGGCGTGCGCGTCGTCAAGTGCCGTCAGGAGCTGGCGGTCCAGGTATGCCAGGTGGCGTGCCATCCGCCACTTCCCCCCGCTCGTCACCAGCGCCAGCGATGCCGGGCTGGCCCGCATCAGGCGCATCTCCAGGGCCTCCAATTCGGCGGCACTGATCGAGTTGGCTGGCGAAGGTAATCGCCCTGTCGAGTCGGGTGGCGAGGGGGAGGTTGTCATCATTCAAAACTCCCAGCGAGCCGGTGGATTGATTCCACCGGGATCGGGTTCAAGCGTCCTCACAAGATGAACCAAATACATCGAACCCCGCGCCACGCCTTGTCCGTCAGTCGTGCCCACCAATTCCCCACTCGCGACTCCCACGGTCCCGGTTGCCCCTCCGCGTAACTCACACCTGATCCCGACGGAATAAATCCGTCGGCTCGCTGATACGAATCCTCCTCGGTCCCAAGGTCCTCCTTAGGACCGCAACGTGCGAAGCTCCCGCTTCGCGTGTCCAATGTGACTGCTCTACTGTCAACTGTCTCTGTTCAGCTCTCTATTCGCCACAGGCGAATGGCCGTCCGGCACTTCCCCCCGCTCGTCACCAGGGCCAGCGAGGCCGGGCTGGCCCGCATCAGGCGCATCTCCAGGGCCCCCAATTCGGCGGTACTGATCGAGTTGGCTGGCGAAGGTGATCGCCCGGTCGAGTCGCGTGGCGAGGGGGAGGGTGTCATCTGTCAAAACTCCCTGCGGCGTTGGCTGCGGCTGGAGGCCCAGCAAGAGGCAGCGCTGCGCAATGCATTTGTTGATCTGGTCGAGAAACCGCGGATCGCCGCAGCGGTGGGTCAGGCTCGTCCGTTTGGTCCGCCCGCTCTCCTGTTCGCTGAGGGTGGCGGACTGGAGGGGCTGCTGCGAGCGATCCCAGGCGGCCCAGGCCTCGCGCTCGATGAGGTCGAGCTTGCGCAGTTCGAGCCGGCGGGACGTTTCGAAATCGAGGAGCGATTCGGTTTCCCAGGCGAGCTGGAGTTCTTCGAGATCGCGCGAGACGGTCGTCTGCGACGTATCGAGCTCGCGGGCGATCGCCTCCTGCCCCCAGCCTTTGAGGTACAGATCGCCGACTTTCAGCCGGCGTCCGGCGACGTCAATCTTCGGCTTCCCGCTCATGGTCTGGCCCTTCCTGAAAGAGATGGAGTTTCACAACTGACATCACTTCAATTGTTACGCGCGTCGCAGAAACTGATTCCTTCCCCCTTGATGGGAAGCAACGGAGGCCGCCGAGCGAGCGAGGATTAAGGCCGACGGCGGTAGCTGTCTTGCAAGACTGATGGGGGTGGCGAGCGTCAATCGACATTCACGACCGTTAAAAAACGACGAAACGTCGGGAGGGCGAGGCTCCTGCCGAGCCGATACGGCGGGAAAAGCCAATGGCTTGCGTCTCGGCGAGGTACCTGTCCCCCTTTTTGACTGCTCGTCATTTCATTATGCCGCGCCCTGCAAATCTGACTAGACGTCCGCAAGTTTGCTGCCCGATTTCTGACCCCATTTTTCCAAATCTGCGCCCCCGTTTTTTTGCAGCAACTCAAAGCGCGGCGGCCAGATGCAGCCGGCACAAAACAATTTCAGGAAAAATTGTTTGATGCATCAAAAATCTGGAAAAACGCGACATCTGTCGAGTCAGGGGATTTCCGGGAACCACCCACGACCGGTGGTGTCTGAATCTTACATTCACCAACAAGCCGATAGCCGTCCGCGGCCAGACGGGATAGAATCGATTGAGGCAGTTTCAGCTCCCGGAGACCCGAATATGACCTGGCAAGAGCGCATCGCGGTAGATCCGAACGTCCTGGTCGGAAAGCCTGTGGTGCGGGGGACGCGACTCGCGGTGGAGTTCATTGTTGAATTGCTGGCCAACGGGTGGTCTGAACAGCAGATTCTGGACAGCTATCCCGGGTTGGTTCACGAGGACATTTCCGCCTGTCTCAAATACGCAAGCGAGATGCTGAAAAGCGAACGCGTGTACCTCACGGTGAGCTGACCAATGCGTTTGCTGGCCAACGAGAATTTTTCGGCTCCGGCCGTCGATGCGCTCCGCGCCGCCGGCCATGACGTCCTGTGGGCACGCACAGATCTGGCAGGGCAACCGGACTCGTTGATCCTGCAGCGCGCGCAGCAGGATCCCATTCCACGCCGGCCGCTGTCAGGCAGGCGCGGAACAGAATGTTGATGGACTGCTCTGAGAAGTCGAGAGCGGTCAGGGCGGCGGTGACGGCGGGCGCGGGGATCATGGGTTCAGTTATGGCGGAGGAGGCACAACGCCATGGAGCGTGAGCGTCGCGTCACCGTTCGCCTTGACGGTGTATTTGCTTTTCGTAATGCCGGGCACACCGAAGGCGAAGCCGGAATCGATAAAGGTCACACTGTGGCCGGAAAGGTTCGTAACTTTGGTGTGCGTCGTACCGTGATACGCGAGGGTTTTTTCGTTAAACGACATGAAAATGAGTGGCGTTGCATTGATGTTTGAGAGAGACCCTTGCGCGTCCACATCAGGACATTGGACCGGAATCGCCTGGTGGCCTGTTTTTGCCCAGGCAGTTGCCGCCATGACAGTGACCGCGAGGACGATCGCGGCCGGAAACCAGCGAAGGTAGTGACGACGCATGAGACGACCTTTCCGTTAAGCGGTTGGAAATTCAGAAGGTGGGGGCGACATCGTCGCACGGGGACGAGTGCCAGCAGGGTCCCTTGTACCAGCGACCGGCTCAATCGCTCGGCGCGGCTGAACGAAAGCAGGCTCAGCACTCGGGTCGGAAACGACGCGCGGGTCGAGCGTCGGCGCCGGCAGGGTCGCGCTGCGCCACGGCACAAACATCGGCACCCGGCGTCGATATTCTACGTACTGATGCCCGAAGTAGGCGATCAAATCGCGCTCTTCAAACACAACCGCCAGCATCATGTACGCCGTCATCCCCGCGGCGAACAGCAGATGCCCGGCCGTCATCGTCGGCGTCGCCCAGAACAGGATCGCCAATCCGACGTAAAGCGGATGTCGAACCCGGCTGTAGAGCAGTGGGGTCCGAAACGGCAGCGGCGTGTATTCGCGACCCCGCAGGTAGAGCCACACCTGCCGCGTGCCGAACAGGTCGAAGTGATTGATCATCAGGCTCACCGCCGGAACCATCAACCCTCCGACGGCGAACAGGCCAAATAGCAGCCAGCGCCCCACCGGGTGCCGCACGTCCCAAACGACGAGATCGATGGCGCTCCATTGCCACATCAACAGCATCGTCACGGCGTTCGCAGCGAAGACATACGTGCTGCGCTCAATCGGTTGCGGCACGATTCTGGTCCAGACCCGCTTGAACGCCGGCCGCGCCATGATCGAATGCTGCAAGCCAAACAAGGCGATCAGCCCCAGGTCGATGGCGACCGCCAGCGGGACGGAATTGGACGCGGGAGAATCGATTGAACGTGGCACCAGGATGTTTCCGACAAAGCCGGCCAGCCAGGCGTACGTCGCCAGAAAGAGCAGGTGCCCCGTCACTCCATAGACGAAGAAAGCCGTTCGCTTCATGCTTCATTTTCTCTGATTTCTGACCCTGCGGATTTCAAGTCGCCGACGTCACCGGTCGGCGCGGCACGAACGCAAAAGACACTCCTACAATTTACTGTCTCCGTAGCACCGCGATTCGGACGGAGAATCAGTACGATTTGGCAAAGTTCTTTCTGCGCCTGCGTTTCGTTCGGTAGTTATGATGCGGAATGAGGGCTGCGATCGTTGACTTGTGGTGCACTGGCGGGCTGACGTGAGGTGCACTTTGCCGCATCCCCGCTCGGCAACAGCAGAAGTGGATGGGGCGGTTTTTGCGTTCCCCTCGCGTTGAAGCGATCCCCACCGCCGGATTTTGCGGTCTCGCCGGGAGCCCCGCCGGTTCAGGACTGTTTCTTATGCCTGCAGCGACCCGTCGCGCGCAATCACCGACCCGACGGTACAATTCTCTCCCGCGTCGTCGCTCGCTGCTTGCATTTGCGGCATTCGCGTCGCCGCTGTATCACGCCGCCATTTCGACCGCGCGTGTAGACCACACGCAGGCGATGACTCCCACAGGCAAACCACTGGCTTTTCCCGCACTCTCGGCTCGGCGGGAGCCTCGCCCTCCCGACGTCGGTCGCTTTCCAACAGGTTGCTACGGTCCGCCTTTGACGGCGCCCGGCAGCGGCGCGCCCGATTGCGGCACGGCGGCGTGGTAGTCTTCGCCGAGCAGTTCGGCGACCGTCGCTGCCACCTGGCTTTGCGTGACTTCCAGTTCGCTGCGGCAGCCGGCGGCGGGTGTGTCGGGACCCAGGACGGCGATCCACATCCGGTCCGAGCCGGCGATGTCCTTGTTGTGGCTCTTCCATTCGATGCGCGTGTCCCCTCGGCCGTGGTCGGTCGTCAGGACCAGCGACGTTTTGCCGGCATATTCGGGCATCGCCTGCACAGTCGTCCACAGCCGCTCGATGAAACCGTCGGCACGCCGGGCCGCATCCAGCACCAGGTCGTAGCGCCCTTCGTGCGCCCAGTCGTCGGTTTCGCCGAAGGAAATGTACAGCACCCGGGGCTTCTTCGCTTTGACGTACTCGAGCGCCCCGTGAAACGTGAGGCCGTCGTCGCGGACATTGTCGTAGACGTGGGCCGAGTCGCGGACAGCGTCGTTGAGCGCCGCCAGCCGCGCCGGATCGGGCCCCACGTCAAACGTCGTCCAGCCGGCACTCACCGGGATCTTGCTGCGCTCGGCATTGATGATGTAAGGAAACACGTCCCACGAGCAGAAGGCGGCGACCTTTCCGGAATAGGCCGGCCGCGCGTGCAGCCATTCGAGCACGGTGACGTTGGCGTTGTTCTTCTTGTCGTTCGAATCGATGCGCGGGTCGGCGAAACCGGTGAGGATCTCGTTGTAGCCGGGGTACGAGAAATTTCTGCCATTGGTCACGCGCGAGCGGCAATTGTGCGCCGGATCGCCGAAGACCTGCCCCTGCCGGGCGACGGTCTTCCAGAAAAACGGGAGCAGCGCCTCGCGGCGTTCCTCGGGCGTGTCGCGCCAGAAGCGGGCCTTGAGACCCGGAATATCCCGCACCCCGCCCCCCAGTTCGCGGTTGAGCAGCGTTTCGTCGCAGCCGGAAAAGACTTCCTGCCAGCGCAGGCCGTCGTAGGTGATGAGAATCACGTTGTGCGTGCGGCGTGCGGCAGGTTCGGCAGCCCGAACGTTGACCCCGCCGGCCGCAGCGACTGCGATGGCCAGAACGATGAGTCTACCAGCGTGTTGAAAAACGGGGACAGGCACCTCGCGGCGGGAGTATGTTGCGGGGATTTTGACTGCCGCTCCGAGCCAGTCCCCGTTTTTCAACGGCCTGCTACTGCGGCCCAGTTTGCCCGCTGAAGTTTTCACGTTGCTATCCCCCTGAAAGGACGCGCAGATACTCTTCGACGACCGGCTTCAAACCGACAAACAGCGCGCGGCTCATGAGGGCGTGGCCGATCGATACTTCATCGAGATGCGGCAGCGTGCGGAACAGCACGAGGTTCTCGAGGTCGAGATCGTGCCCGGCGTTGACTCCCAGCCCCAGAGCCTGCGCCCGCTCGGCCGCCTGAACGTAGCTGGCAAAACTGCGATCGCGCGTCGCTGGTCCCTGTTCGAAGGCGCGGGCGAACGGCTCGGTGTAGAGCTCCACGCGATCGGCCCGCATCTTCGCGGCCCATTCCACCGCCGGCAGTTCGGGATCGACAAACAGGCTGACCCGCACGCCGGCGACCTGAAGGTCGCGCACGATCCGCTGCATTTCGCCGGCCGAGGTGTCCACCGACCAGCCCGCCTGGCTGGTGACTTCACCCGGCTGGACAGGGACGAGAGTGCATTGATGGGGCCGCACTTCCGCCACGAGCGCCAGCAGCTCGGGACGCGGGTCTCCCTCGATGTTGAATTCCACACGGTCGCGCAGCGGCAATAGCTCTGCGGCGATCTGCCGGACGTCTTCAGGGGTGATGTGCCGGCGATCGGCACGGGGGTGAACGGTGATCCCCGGCGCCCCGGCGGCCAGGCAGACCCGCACCGCTTCGACAACTGAGGGAATCTCGCCGCCGCGGGAATTCCGCAGCGTGGCGACCTTGTTGACATTCACGCTCAAGCGGGCCATAGGTATCTACACATCGCAGTTTGAGCCGAAATCAAACATTCTCCCTCCCCCCGTTGTGGGGGAGGGCCGGGGTGGGGGGGCGAGCGCCGAATGACGCTCCCACCCCCATCCTAACCTTCCCCCATCCAGGGGGAAGGAATCAATTTCGGCACTGCGAGTTTTGACTTGTGTAGATACCAATGCAGGCGGGCCATGGGGGTCGTCAGATGCCACTGCCATCGTTGAAGATGTGCGGGAACTGCTGATCCATTTCGAGCGCGGGAACGTCAACCTGCGAACGGCCCACGATCTTGGCCGGGACCCCGGCGACCGTGCAGTGGGCAGGGACCGGGTCGAGCACGACGCTGCTGGCGGCCACTTTGGCCCCCACGCCGATCTCGATGTTTCCCAGGATCTTGGCCCCGGCGCCGATCAGCACCCCCTGACGCACCTTGGGATGCCGGTCGCCGGTTTCTTTGCCCGTGCCCCCCAGCGTGACTTCGTGCAGCATCGAGACGTTGTCTTCGACAACGGCCGTCTCGCCGATCACGATGCCGGTGGCGTGATCGAGCAGGACGCCTGAACCGATCTGGGCCGCAGGATGGATGTCCACGCAGTAGACCTCCGCGATCCGGTTCTGCAGGTGCATCGCCAGGAGCTGGCGCCCCTGCTTCCAGAACCAGTTGGCAACGCGCCAGGCCTGGAGCGCCTGAAACCCCTTAAAATAGAGAAACGGACCCAGAAATCCCCGCGAAGCGGGATCGCGATCGCGAATGGCCTGCAAGTCGGCACGAATCGCCTGCCCGATCGCCGGCGATTCGTTGAACGCCTGGTCGATCAGGGCCCGCAGAATCATCGGGTAGACCGACTCGGTGGCCAGTTTTGCCGACAGGACCAGGCTCAAGGCGTCTTCGAGACGTTTGTTTTTGAGGATCGTTTCCTTCAAAAACTTGCGGAGAATCGGATCGCGCTCGTCTTCGGACCAGGCTTCGGCACGGATCGCCGTCCAGACCGGGTCGCAGGGCCGATTCGGGGTAGTTTCAGACATCAGAATCCTGCTCTCGGTCGAATGCAGTGGGCGGCACAGGATTCGAACCTGTGACTTCTACCGTGTGAGGATAGCACTCTAACCGCTGAGTTAGCCGCCCGGACGATCACAGCCCGGCGCTCGCGCGCCCTCCGTGATTCCTGAAGAATTGATGTTAGTTGGGAAGATTTGAAACCGCAAGCGGACGGCGAAGGGGGTTGCGTCCGTGGAGCATCCGATATTTGGGGGTGGCCCGGCCGTCCCGGCCAGGGCGGCTGGGTCCCGGCGAGCCGGGACAAGATTCGACACCGTTCGCTTTGCAGAAACTGGGCTCTCCCACAACGTTCGTCGCGCCACGAATTCTGAATCGTCGCTGTATCGTCATGTCAGCCTTTTCGAATCGACGGCAATGTGCGACCTCGTGTGGCGATGCTGCGGCCGCAATGAAATTTGAACCCGCATGGCGCCGAATCTTGTCCCGGCGCGCCGGGACCCGGCCGGTGCCCGCGGCACGCGGCCGGGCCACCCTGCGTGGTATTCCCGACCCCAGTCAACGGATGCACCGTGACGTGATGAATTGCAGGACGGCGGGAACACGACCGAGGCTGAGAAGTTCGGAAGTCGAATTGATTGCGGACAGTGAATCGACGTTCGCCCTCACCCTAACCCTCTCCCAGGGGGCACAGGTATTTACACATCGCATTTTGGGCCGACCTCAAACATTCTCCCTCCCCCCGTCGTGGGGGAGGGCCGGGGTGGGGGGGCGAATGTCGATTGACGCTCGCCACCCCCATCCTAACCTTCCCCCATCGAGGGGGAAGGAATCAGTTTCAGCGACGCGAGTTTTGACTTGTGTAGATACCTGTGCCCAGGGGGAGAGGGAATAAAGTAGATAGTCGTTGCCCGCCGCCTTAGCATCCAGTCGTCCTTCCACCGACGCGGGGTCGGTGGAGAGCCACGCGGCGTCGGGTTCCGTCGGGTTCAGTCCCTCGCGTTACCTGCCGGGCATGAGATATGTTGAGCGTCGCTGCTCGCCCCCTTCGGAGAATTACCCGGCTCGTGACCCCCGACAAATCCCCTTCCGGCTCGAATGGATTGCGAATCACATTGTGGTTCGTGATTGTCGGCGCCTGCCTGCTCCTGGCCTGGGAAATTCCTCGCCGCGGAATCGACCCCGACGAACTGGAACACCTGCATGCCGCCTGTTGCGTCTGGCGCGGGGAGGTTCCGTATCGCGATTTCTTCGAACATCACGGGCCGGCACTGTATTACCTGATTCTGCCGCTGCTCACGACGTGCGGACCGGAACTTGACGTTTTGTGGCTGGGGCGGGCGCTGATGTGGGTCTGTTCGATGGCGACCCTCGTTCTCGTCGACCGCATGGCTGGTCGCTCGGGGGGCGGTTCATCCGCAGGCCTCCTGGCCGCAGGCCTGCTGGCGTGGACGACGATCTTCCACAGCAAGGGGATTGAACTTCGCCCGGACGTCCCGGCGATGCTGCTGCTCATGGTTGCCGTCTCGCAGTTTACCTACGCGACGGGTGGCGGATCGTGGCGCCGGTTTCTGGTGGTCGGCGTGCTGGGTGGACTGGCCATGCTGTTTACGCAAAAGAGCGTCGTGCCGGTTGCCGGCATCATTGCGGCAGCGTGCGTGGCGCGGCTGGTCACGCGCGATCCGGGAACGGAAAGCATCGGAACGGTGCTGTCGCGCGTCATCGTGCCGCTAGCGGGGGGCATCGCGGCGGTCTGGGGGATTGCGTCGGTCCTGTTTGGATTGGCCGGAGCTGCGAGCGAATTCTGGTATTCGACCTGGTATCAACTCTGGATCTGGCCCGTTCGCAGCAGTCGCTGGGATTACCTGCGACCGACGCTGGCCGGCGATCTGACGGTCTGGCTGGCCGCCAGCATTGAAATCGCATCGAATCTGCGGCAGTGGCGCCGGTCCGAAACGTGGCAGGCGCAGCGCGGCGTGGTCGTCGTGATCGCAGCGCTGTGCATTGTGTCGCTGGCATTCGTCAAAGCCACGTATCCGCAGTTCTATCTGCTCTGGATGCCGTTCCTGGCGGCGCTCGCAGCCCGGCGGATCGTGACAGTCGGCGCCCAACTGGCGGAGCGCGGCCTTGTCATCGGGCCGATCCTCGCTGGTGAAGGGCTGGTGCTGTTGCAGGCCATGCTCTGGTTCCGCGCCTGGCATGCCGGATTGGCCGGGGGGCTCGGGCGCCTGACTGCTTTCGATTGGGTCAATCCGTGCGTGCTGCTGACACTGGCGGTCGCGATGTGCAGTGTTGCCTATTTGTCCTGGAAGAGGGCCTGGGGCGCAGTGCTCGTGTTATGCGTCGGCCTGGGGATGTTCTACGGCGTGCTCCGCAACATCGACACGGCCCTCTGGTCGAATCGCGATCAGGTGCTGGCGATCGAAGCGGTCAACCGGCAGGTGCCGGCGGACGGGCGCGTGCTCGATGGATTCACCGGATATGGAGCCTTGCGGCCGCATGCCTGGTACTACTGGTGGATCAACGAGTACTCGCTGGCGCTCATCCCCGAGGAAGAGAAGCTGCGCCTACTCGGCGCGCTCCGGCACAGTCCACCGGCGGCCGTGCTCTTCGATCGCCACCTGGAGTTGCTGCCCCCTCCCGTTGTCGAATGGATTCGCGCCAACTACGAATCGGCCGAGCCGGACGTGCTCTGGTTGCCGCGGGAGGATTCGCGGCGCTGACGATTTCGGCGTCAGCATGAGCTCCAGGTCGCTGCCTGGGTGCATCCGTTACGCGCGGGTGGCCGCGACGCCGTAGTGGTCCGTCTACGGAAGAATGTGACGCTCTGATGGCTGCGCTGGACGAACTGTTGAGCCCCAAGGGGGCGAGATTCGATAGCCCGGGGCGCGTCAGCCCCGGGGATCGAATCCCAAAATATTTTCCCCAGCCCCAACGGGGCGAGATTCCCGGATAGCAGACTAAATCGCCTACACGAATCTCGCCCCTTCAGGGCTTTGCCAGATTGTGGATGGTCGAATACCCAGGGCGGGCACCGCCGCGAAGAGCGGGGGTCCCCTGCGCTATCGAATCTCGCCCCGTTGGGGCTTTCTGTTGACGACGTCAATCGCTCTGTGTCAGGCCCAAGTCACTCTCGGTGGGCCAACGGGCACCTGGAATGGATCGCGCGTCAGGGTGACATTTTGTGATTGACGGACCAGTAGGGTGCGTCAAGCCCCAAGGCGCCGACGCACCGGGACGGCGGCTGACAAGTGGATTGGATGGTCAGTTTGCTGAACGATCTCGAACACCGGTGCGTCTGCGCCAAAGGGCTGGACACACCCTACGACTTCGGTGGCGACCCCGCTTAACGGATGCACCCTCCCCTCTGCCGCGAGACTGCGAAGTTTGTGATTCATTCCGCGTTGTGCTACGCTGCGCTTTTCGTGGTAGATGCTTCCCAGCACAGAACTTACAGGTCGGTTCCCGGGGGTTGCCGGTATGGCGGCGAAAACAATTTTCAAGCGAATTATCGACAAAGAGATCCCGGCCAAACTCATCCACGAAGACGACAAGTGCCTGGCGTTTCACGATGTCAATCCGCAGGCGCCGGTCCATTTCCTGGTGATCCCCCGCAAAGAGATTGCATCGTTGGCCGATGCCGTCGATGAAGACTCACATTTGCTGGGACATCTGCTCTCCACCGCCCGCCGGCTGGCGGCCCAGCTCGGTCTCGCCGGGGGTTATCGGGTGATTATCAATTGCGGCCCGGACGGAGGGCAATCGGTTGACCATTTGCATCTGCACGTTTTGGGGATGAGGCGGCTGGGCTGGCCTCCCGGATAAGATCTGCAACTGCGGGAAACCGCTGACGAACCACAACGACTGACTTTGCAATTCCGTTGAAATTTTCCGAACCTGTTCCTCATTCGCTCGCTCCAGGATCCCATGTCCCAGACTCTCACGCGCACGATTGACGCCGTCTATCGCGAACGATTCCCGGCCTCTGCGAAGCTGTATGAACGGGGGCGGACCCTCTTTCCCGACGGCGTCACGCACGACGGCCGGTTCCTCAAGCCGTTTCCGGTGTACATCGAGCACGCCACCGGCTCCAAAAAATATGACGCCGACGGGAATGAGATCGTCGATTACTGGATGGGTCACGGGTCACTGCTCCTGGGGCACAGCCATCCGGCAGTGGTCAAAGCCGTGCAGCAGCAAGTCGCTCGCGCCACCCACCCCGGTGCGTGCCACCGGGAGGAAATCGAATGGGCGACGTGGGTGAAGAAGCTGATCCGGTCGGCAGAAAAAATGCGATTCGTAAACAGCGGAACGGAAGCCACGCTGATGGCACTCCGCATTTCGCGAATCGTCACCGGACGCCGCAAAGTGCTGAAATTCGCCGGGCATTTCCACGGCTGGCACGACCTGCTGATTCCCGCCGCCGATCCGCCGTACGGCACGGGGGACTATTCGATGCCCGGGATTACCGAGGGTGTGCTGGGCGACCTGGTCGTCGTCCCCCCCAATGATCTGGCGGCGGTCGAACGGGCGATCGACGAGCATCAGCCCGCCTGCGTCATTCTCGAAGGGACGGGCGGTCACTGGGGGCTGGTGCCGATGCGCGGCGAATTCCTGCGCGGGTTGCGGGAGCTGACGGCGAAGAAGGGAACGATCCTGATTTTCGACGAAGTCATCACCGGTTTCCGCGTCGCCCCGGGGGGCTCACAGGGGCATTACGAAATCACTCCCGACCTGACGACAATGGCCAAAATTCTCGCCGGCGGACTGCCCGGCGGATGCCTGGGCGGGCGCGCCGATCTGATGAGCGCACTCGAATTCGAGAACCGCTGGGGAAAGAAAATGAAACACCCCGGCACTTACAACGGTAATCCGCTCTCGGCTGTGGCCGGGGTCGCCGCGCTCGAAGTCGTCGCGACGGGCGAACCGTGCCGGATCGCCAACGAGATGGGCATGAAACTGCGCACCGGCCTCAACGAACTGTTCGAACAGAAGAACGTGGACTGGGTCGCTTACGGCGAATTTTCGGGAGTGACGATCGTCCCCGAGTACACCGGACCGCGGCCCGATGCGGACGACTGGATCCCATATGGGAATTCGGTCGAAAAGCTCGACCGCAAGATCGACCAGAATCTGTCGCACGCGTTCCGCTGCGCGCTGCTCGTTGGCGGGGTGGACTTTTTCGGCTGGCGGGCGATGCTCTCGGGGGCCCACACCGATGCCGACATCGCACGGACCGTGATCGCCGTCTCCGAAGCGATTGACCTCCTTCGGGAAGATGGCCTGATCCGGTAGCGGAACGGCGACGTTTGAGAGAACAGCGTGTTGAAAAAGGGGGACAGGCACGTCGCGGCGGCAGTATGTTGCGGGGATTTTGACTGCCGCTCCGAGCCAGTCCCCGTTTTTCAACAGAGAGCGCGATGCCGGCAGATTGTTCGTTCGTTTCGCCATGACCCTCATCAGTTCAGCATCCGATCTTCATTGTTCCTGCATCTGGTTGCAGTAGGACTACCGACGGGAGATCAGGGGGGATGCCCGAATTTGCCTGTCCGAACTGCCATGCGGCGATCGCCCCGGATCTGATCGAAACAACCGGGTCTGCCACGTGCCCGTTCTGCGGGGCCGATCTGTCGGAGCTCGGTCTCTCTGAGCCGCAATCGACGCCGCTCGATCCCGTTCCCGACTTCAGCCAGATCGAACCCGAGGGCGAGAGTCCCGGCCGACAGCTCCCCAGGCTTCCCGACAAGAGCCGGATCAAAGTGATCGAGGCGACCGACGACCGGCTCGTGCTCTACATTCCCGGCGGGGGGCCCCAGACGACTGGCCTGGGATGCTTTGCCGTGTGCTGGAACCTCTTCATGGTGTGCTTCACGCCCCCCTGGATCGGCGCCATGCTCCGGGGAGGAAACGGCGCTCCGGGAGGCAAAGGGGATGCGCCCGCGCACATCCTCATTCCCCTCTTGGCGTTGTTCTGGGCAGTCGGCCTGGGCATGGGCTGGTTCTGGCTGAAGATGAAATATGGGCGCACCTTTTTGCTGCTCGAACGCCATCGACTGGTGCTCCAGCGGGTCCTCTTCAATCGCAAGTCGGTGGACGAAACGACTCTGATGCCCGATTCGCGGGCCGAGCTGGTCAAATCGTACGAACAGAACGAGCAGCCGGTTTATCGCATCGAAGTCAACGGGCAATCCGGTTCGGCCAAGTTTGGTACCGCCCTGTCGAACCCCGAGAAAGACTGGGTCGTCGACCGGATCAACGAATATCTCGACGTGGTCGCCGTGCCCGTGGCAGCGCCAGCCAGCGCCGATTCGGGAGCACCAAAGGCGATCGCCGTCGTCCCCGACGCGTGCCGCAAGTGCGGCGCGCCCCTCACCGGAAAGATCGTCAACGGGGCGCTCACGTGCAGTCACTGCGGCAATGTCGTCCGCACCGAGATCCTCGTTCCGACGCGCGAGATCACCGACCGTTACGATCGCCTCGAGCCGGGGGACCTGCCTGCCGACAGCCCGATCCGGATCGACGAGGACTCGCCGCGAACGTTGCAGATCCACTACCCGATGATTGGCAACGGACCCGTTCGGTGGGTGATCCTGCTGTTCACGATTCCATTTTCGCTGGCCTGGTTCGGCGGCCTGGCGGGCTTCGTCGCCGCGGGCTGGAAGGGGCCCGCGGCGCCGGTGAACATCGTCTTCCTCCTGTTCACAATCCCGTTTTTCATGGCCGGGCTGGTTCCTCTGACATTGGGACTCATGGCCTTTCGCGGACGGACCACGGTCACGCTGACCTCCGATGCACTGACTTGCCGCTGGCACTCAGGACGATTCGGCCGGTCGAAGTCGGTCCCGACGAACGAAATCGACAGCATTCGTGTCGAGAGTCTGGCCAGCGCCGGCCGGAATCCCCGCGTCCGCGGCGAATATCGCTCGAAGCAAGCTGGGGCCCAGTCGAAGGGTTGTCTGGTCCGCGCCGGCAGCCAGCAGATCATGTTGACGATCCTCCGCGAAGAGCCGGTCGCCCGGCAGGTGGCATCGCTGTTACGCACGCGGCTCGAGATCCTGGGGCACCGACTGCGTAATGCCTGAAGCGACAAATACAGACGCCGGTGCACCAGGACCACTGCCGGTCGCGGGCGAGTTGCGCCGCACCGTTCTGGCGCTGGCGCTCCCCGCGCTGGGGGAGCAACTGCTCAATTTCTGCGTCAGCCTGTTCGACACGTGGCTCGCCGGGCAGGTGAGCACCGCCGCACATGAAGTCGGCGTGTACACGACGACGGTCGGGATCTCGGCGTACATCAGTTGGCTGGCGACGTTGATCTTTTCGCTGGTGGGAACCGGAACGACGGCCCTCGTGGCCCGCTCGCACGGTGCCGGCGACCGCGAGCAGGCCAACCGCTTTGCCAACCGCTCGCTGACGATGGTGGGAGTGCTGGCGCTGGTCGTGTTCGCTCTGCTCACCGGGCTGGCCCCCTGGTATGCCCAGATGCAGCAGTTGCGCGGCGAATCGTACCGCGTCGCCGTCGGCTTTCTGCGCACCGATGCGTTCGGGCACCTCGTGTTCTGCTATTGCCTGATCGGCTCGGCTGCGCTGCGGGGGATGGGTGACATGCGGACGCCGATGCTCATTCTGGGGGTCGTCAACATCCTGAACATAATACTTTCCAGCACGCTGGTCTTCGGACTGGGGCCGATCGAGCCGATGGGGATCGACGGAATCGTCACCGGCACGGTGACCGCCCGCGTTTGCGGAGGCCTGTTGATGCTCGGGACCCTGGCGCGGGGGGTGAGCGGCCTGAAGCTGCGAGTCGCGTACCTCGTTCCGCACGGGGAAGACATCCGCCGCATTCTGCAGATCGGTTTGCCGGCGGCGCTGGATGGGATCTGCATGTGGTGCGGCCAGTGGCTGTTCCTGATGATCATTTCCCGGCTGGGGGGAGGCGCACTGGGCAAGGCCTTCACCGCGGCGCACATGATCGGGATGGAAGCCGAGGCGCTCACGTATCTTCCTGCGACGGCCTGGGGGTATGCAGCCGCGGCGCTGGTCGGCCAGAGCCTGGGGGCCGGCGACGCCATGCGGGCCCGGCGCCTGGGGAACGAGGCGGCCCGGCAGTGCGTCGTCGTCGCGTTGATCGGAGCGCTGGTCTATCTCGTCGGCGCCAACCTGATCTATGGCATCATGACGAAAGAAACCGCCGTCCGCGAGATCGGGATTCCGGCGCTGCGGTTTCTGTCGTGGTATCAGATTCCCCTGGCAGTCATGATCGTCTACATCCACGCCATTCGGGGTGCGGGGGACACCAAGGCGGTGATGTGCATCAATCTGGTCGGGATCCTTTGTATTCGCCTGCCGGTGGGCTACTTTTTTGGAATTGTCTGCAATGGCGGGTTGATCGGCGCGTGGTCGGGGATGTGTCTCGACGTCGTATTACGGATGATCGTTTCGCTCGTCTATTACCGGCGCGGCCGCTGGGCTCGAACGGTTGTTTGACTCCGAAGTGGTGCGTCAGGGGGCACCACGTTTTTCTGAGAGCTAAAAGGGGACAGGTCCATTTATACGCATTGTTTCTCCCGAAGTGACGCGTGATGATCGAATTATTCCACCGCGATATTTCAATGGCGTGCGTGTGGCCAATAAATGGACCTGTCCCCTTTTTTAAGTCAGCACGTTTTCTGGTAGCCCGACGCGTCGGCGAGGGATGCGAGGGGGCGAAAGCCCCCGAGACCGTGTACGCTGAAAGCGTACTGCAGCAAAGGCCAGGGTTGCCGACGAACGTCGGCTACCCTGGATAACGATCAGAAAATGTCACCCCAACCCCGGCGCGCCGGGATTGTGCAGAGCGTTCACGATTGTTTCGGCCTACGTCTGGGATTGACGTTCTGCAGAATCCTTACAGGATTCGGTCTTTCGTGGGGCGCACACCCCGGGTAGGCCTCCTGCGTCGGCCAACCCGGGTCTGTGCTGCACAATCCCTTCGGGATAGAGACGCAGATGACACGTCGGGCGACCAAGACCCTGGGCGTCGCGCGGCGGACGGATCCCAAGTCTCTAAGTGTCAAGTTCCGCTCCGCCATCATCACATCTGCTGCAACGCTCGGTACAATCAGAATCCGACGATTCCGAAAACACCCTTTGGAGAATCTCCTGATGTTTCGGCCGATTGCTCTCATCACCGCCGCCGGGCTGGGTCTGCTGTACCTGGCGAATACCCGCCTGGTCCAAGCCGAAGTCGTTCGCGTGCAGATCGACCACCGAGAGCCATTTGCCGGCGGGCAGTCGTTTGGTTCATCGGGGCCCTACGAGCGACTCAGCGGACGGCTGTTTCTCGAGGTTGATCCCGAGCACGCGGCGAACGGGCGGATTGTCGACGTGCGGCTGGCGCCGCGCAATTCGCGCGGTCGCGTCGAGTTCTGGAGCGATTTTTTTCTCCTCAAGCCGGTGGATGCCGCGCGCGGCAACCGCCGCCTGCTCTACGATGTCAACAACCGCGGCAACAAGCTGGCCCTCGGCGCGTTCAATCTTCGAGGAGGGAACGACCCGGCGACGGCCGCCGACGCCGGCAACGGATTTTTGATGCGGCAGGGATACTCGATCCTGTGGTGTGGCTGGAATGGCGATGTCCTGCCGGGGGACAAACGGCTGTTGATCGGTCTGCCGGTGGCGACGGAAAACGGCAACCCGATTACGGCTCGCGTCCATGCCGAAATCTGCGTCAACAATAAAGTCGCCAGCCAGCCCTTCCATTGGGGAAATTCCGACGCCTATCCGAGCGTCACCCTCGACAATCGCGATGCGACGCTGACGATGCGTGAAAGCCGCACGCACGATCCCGTGCCCGTGACCCGCGAGGACTGGGCGTTTGCCCGCCTGGAAAACGGCCAGGTTGTCCCCGACGCGAAGCACCTGTATCTCAAAAACGAATTCCGGCCCGGGTGGCTGTACGAACTTGTGTACACGGCGCGCGACCCGCGCGTGACGGGCCTGGGCCTGGCGGCCGTCCGCGATGCGGTTGCCTATTTCCGCTACGCCGCCGACAAAGCCCCCGACCGGGCGAACCCCCTGGCGGGAGCGATCGAGCGGGCGTATGCCTTCGGCATCTCGCAGTCGGGACGGTTCATCCATCACTTTGTGTTCGAGGGGTTCAATGCCGACGAACGCCAGCAGGTGGTGTTCGACGCCGCGCTGGCGCACGTTGCCGGCGGAGGCAAGGGGTATTTCAATCACCGCTTTGCGCAGACGACGCGCCACGGGAGTCCCCACGAAGACCACCTGGCCCCTTCCGAATTCTTCCCGTTCACGACGGCGCCCGAGTACGATCCGGTCACCGGCCAGCGGGGTGAGACGCTGGCCCGCGCACGCGCCGGCGGCCACGTGCCGAAACTGTTCTTCACCGGCACGTCCACCGAATACTGGGCCCGCGCCACGTCGCTGCTGCATACCGATGTCGAAGGGAAAACCGACATCCCTCCCGACCCGAGCGTGCGGATCTACTTCATCACCGGCGGCCAGCATGGAGTTTCCGGATCGCCTGAACGCGGCACGAACGAGAACCCGGTCAATATTCTCGATCACCGTCCGGCGCTCCGTGCTCTCCTGGTGGCGCTCGATCAATGGGTCTCGGCCGGTGCGGAACCGCCCGCCAGCCGCTATCCAAGAATTGCCGACGGTACGCTCCTCGGCCTGGAGGCGTTTCGCGACACGTTCCCGGCGATTCCCGGTGTGGCGGCGCCGCGGTCGATGTACGTGCCGGTGCGGCTCGACTTTGGCCCCCGCTGGCAGGAGTCGGGGATTGCCGACATCGTGCCGCCGCGCGTCGGCCCGCCGTATCGCACGCTGGTCCCGGCGGTTGACGCCGACGGCAATGAAGTCGCGGGGATTCGTCTGCCCGACATCGCAGTGCCCCTGGCAACGTTTACCGGTTGGAACCAGCGCTCCCGCGCCATCGGCGCCGAAGGGGCACTCACCCGGTTGACGGGGTCGTACCTGCCGTTTGCGCTGAATGGCGCCGATCGGATGAAATCCGGTGATCCGCGCCGATCAATCGTCGAGCGCTATCCCACCCGGGACGTTTATCTGGCGCGCGTTGCCGAAGCTGCCCTCGCCCTGCGAGCCGAACGTTTCCTGCTCGACGAAGACGTCGTTGAAATCCTGAAGACTGCGGCCGGACGGCGCTTGTGGCGACCCGAGTGACGAGCGGAGATCACAGGTATCTACGCATCGCAAATGGAGCCGACTTCAAAGATTCTCCCTCGCCACCCCAAAGTGGGGCACTGAGTGGCACGCCCTGAGCCGTGCGAAGGGCGTGGTCGAGCATCTCTGCGGAATTTCCATGCGAAATCAGTGAACGTCGAGCGGCCCTCGCCACGCCCTTCCTGACGTCAGGGCGTGCCACCCAACGTCGAATCGACTTGTGTAGGTGCCTATGGTTAACGCTCCCACGGCACGTGAGCTTTATAAGACAGCTACCGCCGTCGGCCTTAATCCTCGCTCGCTCGGCGGCCTCCGTTGCTTCCCATCGAGGGGGAAGGAATCAGGTTCAGCGACGCGAGCTTTGACTTGTGTCGATACATATCTACGGCTGGCCGAGGGCATAAGTTGCCAGCACCGTGTACCGCGATCCGCTGCGGGTCAGCTCTGACTCAAACAGTGAGACCCTCGCCAGTTCGAACATTCCGAAATCGGTGTGGGCTTCGTCGGCCAGGATCGAAAACAATTCGTCGGGCGGGCGCAACTTTACCCGCAGCAGCGTCAAGTGCGGTTGAAAGGCGCGCCCCTCGGGCGCGAATCCCAACGGAACCAGATCGGCTTCGAGTCGCGCTGCAATGCGTTGGAGTGCATCGGCCTGATCGAGCCCGACCCAGACGACTGTCGGGCGCCGCTCATTCGGAAAGGCGCCGAGTCCCAGCAGTTGGAAGTGGGTTGGCGATTCGCCGGCTACGATGCGGGCCAGCACCGTGCCGATCTCGGGGACTTGCGCCGGCGTGGTCTCGCCGAGGAACTTCAGCGTGACATGCAGATTCGAGAGGCTGACCGGGGTGAAGCGGTCTCCCAGGCCGGCCAGCCGGTCGTGCAACCGGCGCAGCGCCGGCGTCGGCGAGAGCTTGACCCCGATAAAAGTTCGCATTCAAGACAGCCGGAATCTGCGGAATGGATCGATCGTGCGACAATACGACGGACGCGATCTGGCGGGGTGCGCGACCCGGAGAGTTTCTGGTTGACTTCTGAAACTGCGTTTGACACACTCATGAACATCGCCAGTTTACGGCATCTCCCCCAGGATTTCTGCCATGCCCAGGTATTTGTGGGTCTTCGGGTTAGGATTACTCTGCGTCGGTCTGTGGGGGTGTGGCGGGGACGATGCCGCCAAGCCGGCGGCCGCCCCGGGTGGTGCTGCTCCACAACCCGGCCCCGCCGCAAATAACCCGCAGGCCGTTGCTGTCGCCGGTGCTCCGGCGGGTGGTCCGGCAGGTCATGGCGCCGGGGCCGCGGCTCCCGGACCGGCCGGACACGGCGGGATGGCGATGGCGGGCGCCGCAACTGCCGGCGGAACCGAGGCGCCGAAAGCTGCCGCCGCTACGTCCTCAGGATCAGCGCGCGACATGCTGCTGTTCATTCCCGAAGAGATCACAGTGGCTGCCGGCGCCAATCTGGGTGCCCTCCGAGACAAAGCCACGCCTTACGGTAAGCAGCTTCTCGAGCAGTTCCAGCCCGTGCTGGCCATGCTGGCCCGGGGGGGGATCAAGACCGAACAGATTGACCATCTCTGGACCGGCACGAATCGCGACAAAGGGGAAATGGTCATTTGCATCCGGACGAAGGGGGAGTACAACGCCTCCAATGTCTCGAAAGGGCTCGGGGCCACCGGCAACGCTGAAAAGATCGGCAAAGCCAATGTCCGCCAGATTCCGACGAGTCCGGAATTCAACAACGCCGTCGCTTACATCGACGGCAAGACCTTGTTGATCGGGCGCTATTCGACCGTCAGCGCGGCACTGAAAAATCCCAAGGCCGGCGCCGTGCGGTTCGGCCTCGACGCGCTGGCGTTACCCAACGCGTATTACTGGGTCTCCGGTGGCGACGACGGACCCGGCCAGCGGTTTCCCATGAAGGGGATGGAGGGGCTCGAAGTGCTGGTCAGCGGCGTTCCGAAAGCGCGCGGCAGGGCGATGGGGCTGGCCCGCGTCGCGAATCAAGGCGGAGCGGGTGCCGACGGGATGGGGGGCGGTGCCATGAGCATGGGGTCACGAGGAGGAATGCCCGGTGCGGCAGGCGGGCATGCCGGTGGCGCGCCGCCGCCGATGGCAGGGTTTCGTGGAGCACCTCCCAGTCCTGTGACGACACCGGGATCGCCCAACGCGGGAGGTTCAGGCGGTGGTGACGCTCCGGTAGCCGATGTGGAAGTCGCGATCGGTTGGAATTTCCCGTCCGAAGCCGGCGCCACGCAGCTCGAAACGGCTCTGAATCTGGCGCTCAAGGTCGCCGAAGAGGCAATCTCGGCAGCAGCGCAGGCCGGCGGACGCGGCGGGATGGGGCCCGATGGAATGCCGGGCGGTATGGGGCCGGCCGGCGCGGGTGGACACGACGCCGGCGGTCAGGCCGGCCAGCGCGGCGGCCGCCCCGGTGGTCGCCGGGCTCAACCGTTTGAAGCCTTTCAGCAGCCGGCAGGTCAACGCGGACCGGCGGGCCACGGCGCCGGCGGCGCTGGCGGACCCGGACCGGGAGCGGTCCCGGGCCCCGGCGGTGGACATGGGGCCGGCGGGATGCCCGGTGCTCCTGGCGGGCAGCAGCAGGCCGGATC
>Ga0137463_1000023_pt1 | contig 69693 bp, 55 predicted proteins | sample EasRivERMGT800_2_FD_102333 | JGI IMG/M metagenome (GOLD analysis project Ga0137463, IMG submission 102333) | Soil microbial communities from meander-bound floodplain in the East River, Colorado, USA - East River MetaG ERMGT800_2 | ecosystem: Environmental > Terrestrial > Soil > Floodplain ...
CGTATGCCCTCGGATCAGGTGAACATGCCGTTACATTTCTGTCGCTGGTGCCGAGTCGATCGGGGGAGCCGTCGGCGATCGAGCATCGAGTCTCGGTCTTTGGACCAGAGCGGCGGCTGGCATTGACGCCCAACCATGGTGAAGAAGCAGTGACGCAGTCCGTCGAGGAGTTTGGACGTATCCGCAAAGGAGCTGTACTGGAGCGTTGCCTGGGCTGCCATACGACGACGGGAAAGGTCGTGGGCGAGTCGCTGGTTGACTTACGCGCCAACGTCGGATGCGAAAACTGTCACGGCCCAGGGGCACGCCACATTCAGGCGGCCGAACGTCAGCAGGACGATCTGGCAATCCTGTTCGGAAAGGGAAGGAACTCGGCCGCCGAACAGATCAAGTTGTGCGGGACGTGCCACCGCAACCCGGACCAACTGAAGCCGGGAGACATCCGCCCCGACAACCGGCGCCTGCCGAGGTTTCAACCGGTCGGACTGCTGCAATCGGCGTGCTACAAGAAATCCGCGGGCAAGTTGAGCTGCACGACGTGCCACGACCCGCACGAGCATGCCCCGCGCGAGCGCGAACAGTTCGATGGGCGCTGCCTCACCTGCCATTCGGACGGCCGCGCAGGATCGTTGACCTGTCGCGTCTCGCCGCGGGAGAACTGCGTGACCTGTCACATGCCAGCCGTCGAGGTGCGCCCGGGAACGTCATTTCACGACCATTGGATTCGGCGGCGCGACGGCGAGCCACGGATCGAGCAGGCGCCGGTACAGGACGGGAAATCGGATGACTCCGACCAATCCGGATCTTGAAGCCCGGCCCGGGCGGCTTCCACCCGCTCAGCGCCAGGCCCTGTCGCGCGGCCGCAGATGGTGTTTTCGACTGGTCGCACTGGTGCTGCCCATCGCAGTCTTAGGATCCATCGAGGGGCTCTTGCGCTGGACGGGTTGCGGCGAAGATCTGGCGCTGGTCCAGCCGGCGCCCCGCGGACCCGTCGACGCTTACCAGTTCAATCCACATGTCGATGCCGCGTATTACGGGCTGGCAGATCTGAGCGGGCCGGAATCGCGGCCATTCTTGTTGCCCAAACCAGCCGCGACGTTCCGGATCGTCGTCGTCGGCGGGTCCACGGTGCTCGGTTTCCCCTACCCTCCGGAACTCTCATTTCCGCGCTTTGTCGAGCACATGCTGCGGACCCAGGAACCTCACCGGAAATACGAAGTGCTGAATGCGGGAATCACGGCGATCAACAGCTTTGCCGAGGCCGACGTCGTCGAGCAGACCATTGCCTGCGAACCAGATCTGATCGTGGTCTATACGGGGCACAACGAATTTGTGGGACCGGGGGGAGTCGGCTCAGCCTTTGGCGGCGTCCCGCCCCGGTGGTCGTCCACGGTGTTTGCGCTGCGCAGGATGCGTCTTTATCAGTGTCTTGTCGGTGCGCTGACATCAAAGAGGAATCCCGAACGGGAATTGCTGGATGAGCTCCCCGGCGACCTGAAGATCAGATTCGAGGGAGAGAAATTCCGACAGGCCGAGCAGAACCTGCGAGGCAACCTCGACCGCATGATCCAGGTTGCCAGTCGCGCGCGAATTCCACTACTGCTGACGTCACCGGTCACCAATCTTCGGGATCAGAGCCCGATGGAATCGTTGTCAACCCCCGACCTGACTACCGCGGCGCGCGACGAATGGCGGCAGGCAGTCGATCGCGGGGCCAGATTTCTGGAAACCGGCAAGCTCGACGAGGCGCTTGCGGCTTACGAGCGGGCGCTCGAACTCGACGGGGGACACGCGCTGACGGTCTACCGGCAGGCACAATGCCTGGAGCGGCTGGAAAGGTGGGACGAAGCACTCACGGCCTACCAGCGTGCTGCCGATCTGGATGCGTGCCGATTTCGGGCTCCGAGTTCATTTCGAGGCATCATTGAAGACGCCGCCCGCTCCGCAGCGAGTGAATCGGTGCAGTTTCTCGATACTTGTCGGGAATTCTCGCGAGGTGCTCCTCACGCAATTCCCGGAGACGAATCGTTCCTGGAACACGTGCATTTCACCTACGACGGGAACTGGCGGATGGCGGCGATCCTGGCGAAAGAGGTCTCGGATCGCTACCTGCACCAGACCTGGAATCCAGACCTGGTGCCGCAGACGCGTGAACGCGACGAGTTGTGCGGCGCGATGCCGCAGGACCATCTGGTGGCTGACTCACTCGTCTTGACGATGCTGGAGCGTCCACCACTCAAGAGCGGCCCTGATGTCCGGCTGCAGGTGGTCGAACTCAGTTCGGGCCTCGGAAAGCAGTTGCAACGGCTCGCCCCGGTCGAACAGCAGATTTTCGGCGATCTCAGCCTGCTGCAGATGCAGGCGGATCTCGTGGGCGCCTTGCTGGCTCGCTATTCATTGGCAGGACTGGATGCTGAGGAAGGTGCGCTGCTGCGCCGCGCAACGGTGCGGCAACCGTGGCGGGCGGATTGGCATGTTTCCCTGGCCCAGTGGGAATTTCGCCACGGAAATGTCGAGGCCGCGAGGCAAAACCTGGCGGAGGCCGTAAAATGGGAGCCGACCTCCGCTCGGGCCGAAGTGCTGCGCGGCCAGATCGAGCGGCACGGTCGGGAACGCACGCGAAACTGACAAATCACCTTTCCGCCATGGCTGTGAATACTGAACCGCAAGCGAATCTTCGTCCCCGTCGAGATTCGGCCGACAGACAGAGATTCCTGCTCGGACTGGTCCTGTGCGGACTGGCAGTCATTCCCTTCGCCACCGTCTGGCCGAAGCAATTTGTGAATTGGGACGACCGCAACAACGTCGTCAACAATGGTGCCATTCATAAGCTGACGCTGCTGAACATTGTCTATCTCTTCACCCACGAAATCGGCGCCAACTACATTCCTCTGACGTGGCTGAGCCACGCTCTCGACTTCAAGCTGTACGGCGGCGATGCCTGGGGGCATGGCTTGACGAATGCCCTGTGGCACGCGGTCTGCGCCCTGCTGCTGGTGGCCTGCCTGCGACGCGGGGGACTCGACCTCCCGGCAGCCTCGCTCGCCGGTGCATTGTTCGCTGTGCATCCGGTTCACGTCGAAAACGTCGCCTGGATCGCGGATCGCAAGGACCTTTTGTGCGGAGCTGCGCTGCTGGCCTGCCAGTATTCGTATCTGGGTTGGCGCCAGGAACAACGGCGCGCCGCATACGTCGCCAGCCTGGCGTGGCTGGCGACGGCCGGTCTCTGCAAGCCGGCGGCCATGTCGGCCGTGGCGATCCTGTGGCTGTACGACGTCACCTGGTTGCAGCGAACGTGGCGTTCTGCCGCGAAGTCACTGTGGCCGCATGCCCTCGTGTGCCTGACGGTGGCGGTCGTTGCCTTCTGGGCCCAGCATTCGGGTACTGCCATCGCCCGGCTGACGAACGACCGCTGGTGGGCCTGGGATCGCATGTCACTGACGCTGCTCACTGAAATCTTCCGGTCCTGGTGCCCGCTCCCCGACAGCCCGTTTCTTCCCCTGACGATGCTGGACGTCGTTCCGGAGGCGATTCGATGGATGGCACCCGTGATCGTATTTGGCCTGTCGGTGGCTATTTGGCGACGCGCATCGCACCCCTGGGGAGCGGCGATTGCCTGGTGGTGGTTCGGAACCTTGGCATTTCTGCTCCCGGTCTGCGGGCTGGTTCCGCTCGGGCATACGAGCCTCGCTGACCGGTACATGTATCTGCCCAGCATCGGACCCTGCGTGTTTGTCGCGATCGCCCTGGTCCGTGCTTTTCGAATTCCAGACCGCGTCCGAATCGTCGTGACCGGTCTCGTGGTGATCACGCTTGCCGCGATGACGCATGTTCGAGCCCGCGAATGGGCCGACAGCTATGCTCTCTGGCGGTCGGTTTTAAAGACATTTCCCGCAAGTGCACTGGCATGGCAGAATCTGACGGGCGCCTACTATCTCGACGGAGATGTCCCGCAGGCAGCCGAAATCGCCCTGCAGGCATTGGAGGCGACACGGGGTGACCACGCCTCGGCCGCCAACGCGATTTCGCTCCTGACTACAACCGGGCGACTGGCTGAAGCCGAGAACTTATTGGAAGCCTCACGCAAAACCCAACCGGAATCTCCCGAACTGGCGCTGCAGGCCGGACTGCTCGCGCTGCGGCAGGAACACGTGCAGGGCGCACGCTCAGCGTTCCACCTCGCTTCGCGTCTGCGCCCGGGCTGGGCGCAACCGCACCTCGATCGGTCTTATGCCGAGGAGCGCGGGGGAGACCTGGATGGGGCCATCAGCGCGGTCGAAGAGGCCCTGTTGCTGGACCCGAAATCGGAATTTGCACATCGGCGATTTGTGGAGCTGCTGATCAAGTCCGGTCAATGGGAGAGGTCGCTCATTGCGGCCGAACGGATGACCGACCGATGTCCTTACTCGGTTGACGGATGGGAAATGCGCATCTTTATACTGGAAAAGGCTGGCCGACACGACGACGCCGAGCACGTTCGTGAAAGCGCGAGTTCACGAGTCAGCCTGCCGGAGGGGAATTAGTTGCTACGTCCGCGCCGCCAGAATCGAGAACGGCCGATGGAGGGCCACATGATGGGCAGGCGCCGGTTCCTGCTCCTGGTTGTGATCTTCCTGTGTGGGGCTGGTGGAATCTGGTACTTTTCAATTCCCCGGGATCATGATGCCGATCTGGCCCTTGAGCGTGCTCTGGATGCGATTGCCCGCTCGGATTGGGATGCCGCTCAGATGGAATTGGAGCAGCTCCATCGGGCGCGCCCGCACGACGCCAGGGTCATCGGCTACGCTGCCGAAGTCGCACAACGTCGTGGCGACTCGGAGGCATCGATCACGTGGCTGGAGCGAATCCCCGACTCGGACAGCGGCGCCTTCTGTGAGGCCCGTGTCCAGGCGGCGCGGCTGGCAACGGCGGCCGGGAGACCGGACAAAGCCGAACGGCTGCTGCTGACGGCCCTGTCCAAAGATCCCGAGCTCGTTCCAGCCAGACAACTGCTCGCGCGACTCTACCTGTTGCTGCTGCGGATCACCGAGATGCGGGAGCAGATCGCCGCACTCGATCAACGTTCCACAATCGGACTCGACGAACTGCTGATGTATTCGAGTGGCGTCCGGACAAACTGGATGACTGACGATCATCTGATCTGGCTCGAAAAGTGTCGCACCCGGGAACCCGACAACGTCGCCGTCATTGCGGCGCTCGGCTACTATCTGACGCGTCAGAATCGCCGTCCTGAAGCGCGCCAACTGCTGGAGCAGGTTTCGCCGGACGATGCCAACGACTGGAGACGGCGCCTGGTCCTGGCGGAAGACGAAATCGACAGCGGCCGGTATTCATCGGCCGCAGGATTACTCGATGCGACTCCGGCAGCGGCAGAACTCGACGAACGCATCTGGCTGGCGCGCGGCCGATTGTCGTACGAATCGGGAGACTGGGACGGGGCACGCATCGCCTGGTCGGCGGCCGAACAGCTTGATCCGTACGACCCGGCCGCGGCGTATGGAACGGCCCGCGCCATCCTGCGCGTCGCCGGTGCATCGGCCGCAGAGCCCCGATTTGAGCGCGCCGACCGGTTGCAACGTCTGTCGGTACGCCAGAACATTGACCGCGAGACCGAGCGGAGTTTGCCCAGGCAGTACGCCGAACTCGGAATGGATTTCGAAGGCCTCGGGCAAATGCGCGAGGCCGAAATCTGCTTTCGAGAAGTCCTCAAACGACCACTCGCGCAGGCTGACCGGCTGGAACTCGACCCGGAACGGGCGCTCGAGCGGATCCGCAGTCAGGTCGGTGCCAATCCCGTGCGCCTGGCCACGTGTAGCGGACCAGAGACGTCGCAGCGTCTGTACGCAGAGGCCATCACGCTCCGTAACAGGCGGGGCCAGACCGGCAGTCAGCGGTCGGCGGCAGACCCGCCGAACATTGGCGGGCCTGTCGAACGGGGTGGGGCCCCAACAGACTTACGCCTCGAAGACGTCGCCGGTCGCGTGGGACTCAATTTCGAATACGAATACGGTCACTCCCGCGAGCATTGGATCATGGAGGTCACGGGGGGCGGGGTTGCCGTTTTCGACTTTGACCGCGATGGCCGACCCGACGTTTTTTTGAGCCAGGGGTGCCGATTCCCGGTCGACGACAAACGCGTCTCGAATGCAGGCCGCCTGTTCCGCAACAATGGCGGGACTTCGTTCGCCGACGTGTCGTCACTGGCCGGTGCAACACAAACCGGCTACGGACAGGGGTGTGCCGCTGGAGACTTCGACAACGACGGCTTCGCTGATCTGGTGGTTTGCCGCTACGGATCGGTTCTGTTCTTCCACAATCAGGGGGATGGGACATTTGACGAAATCTCCCAAGCTTCCGGACTCGTTGACACCGGGTGGTCGTCGAGTGCTGCGTTTGGCGACTTTGATCGCGACGGCGATCTGGATCTGTATGTCGTGCATTACGTTCGCGCACCGTATGAGACGCTCCAGCCCTGCGGCAAAGAGGGACATTACACCTCCTGCCGGCCGCTGGATTTTGCGGGCGAAGACGACACCGTCTGGGAAAATAGCGGCGCCGGTCAATGGATCAATCGGACGGTTGCCGCCGGTTTCCGGACCGGCGACGGCAAGGGGCTGGGAGTCGTGATCGCCGATTTCGATCACGACGATTGGCCGGACGTCTTTGTCGGGAACGATACGACGCCAAATTTTCTGTTCCAGAATCAGGGCCGGCGAGGTTCTGCTGATCTCGCTCCGTTTTCATTTTCTGAGGTCGGCATCACGGCCGGCGTTGGCTTCGACCGGAACGGAGAAGCCAAGGCCAGCATGGGAATCGCCTGCGCTGACGTCGATGGCGACGGGCTGTTCGATCTGTTTGTCACCGCATTCGAGCGCCAGGGGAGCACGCTCTTTCAGAATCTGGGGAGCCTGGCCTTCACGGATGAAACGCACGCCTACGACCTGGCTGACTCGACGCTCAACATGATGGGCTGGGGTTGCCAGTTCCTGGATATCGACGCCGACCGCAGGCCTGACCTGGTCGTCGCGAACGGCCAACTGCACGATATCGAACAGCGACCCCAGTTGTATTGGAATTCGGGAAAGCGTCGATTTGTCGACGTCTCGAAGAACGCGGGGAGCTTTTTCAGAGCTCTCCGCCTGGGACGGAGCGTGGCCCTGCTCGACTGGAATGGGGACCTCGTTCCCGACGTCCTGGTGACCCATCAGGCGGGCCCGGCGGCGCTTCTCGAAAACCGCTCCCCGGGAGGGCATCGCCTGGCAATTCGCTGTGCGGGCACGGTTTCTAACCGGGATGCCGAAGGAGCCATTGTAACGGTCGTGATCGGCGGTGAAAAAACGGTTCACCGGGTGACGGCCGGAGGGGGTTACTACGCGTCGAACGAAAGCACGCTGTTCGTCGGCGTCGGCGCGGCGACCCGGGTCGACCTCGTCGAAATCCGCTGGCCTTCGGGCGCAGAGACAACCGTGCACGACCTGCCTGCCGACCGTGTCTATCACTTCGTTGAAGGCCGCCAGACTCCGCCGATCAGTTTGCCTTGAGGTCGTACACCAAGAGGCTGTCCTGATCGCGCAGGAAGAGCTTGCCACCGGCGACCACCGGGTACGACCAGGCAGGACTCTTGCTGCGGTCGGGTTGATTGAATCGGCCCAGCTCTTTGTATTCGTCGGGTGTGGCAGCAATCAGTGCGACTGGCCCACCTTCGCTGCGAAGGATCAGCTTTCCATCGGCCCAGGTGACCGACCCCTTGCCGACCGAATTCCGCTCCCTCCATTTGACAGTTCCCGTCTTGAGTTCGATACAGGTTGGGATCCCCTCATTCGTCCCATAGACGTAGCCGTCGACCACGACCATTCCGCCATGGTGAACCTTCATGTCGTTGGAGTGCCAGACGAAGGTGCCTCGCGTCGTGTCCCCTTCTGTCATGAGTTGCACCATTGAGCCCCCTTTGCCGTAGCCCGATGCCGTGAATACCATTCCGTCGGCAAAAACCGGAGTGCAGCAGTTGGCAACCCCGTTCGCCGCGCTGTCGTCCCGCCACATGAATTTGCCGTCGGCCGCCCGAATGCCAATTGTCCCTTTCGCGGTAAATTGTACGTACTGGGGAACTCCGCCCACTTCGACAGCAATCATCGACGCATAGGCTGCGTGGTCATTTTCCGGAACTTCAGCCTTCCAGACGACGTCGCCATTGAGTTTGTTGAGGGCGACGAGCGTGGCGTTTTTCGCCCCAGGAGTGCAGATCAGGCGATCGCCATCAATCAGCACCGATTCGCAGATCCCCCAGCCGGGAATCCCCGAGCCGAATTCCTTGACGATGTTCTTCTGCCAGATCTGCGTGCCCGACTTGCGATCGAGGCACGTCAAGACACCCGTGCCTCCCAGGGCGTACAGCCGATCGCCGTCGATGGTCGGTGTGCCGCGCGGGCCATCTCCATTTCCGTTGTGATACGCAGCCGCGTTGTCGAATTTCCAGACAGGCTCTCCGGAATCGAGATTGATGGCCAGCACGAATTCGCGCTCCTCACGGTCGCCCATGGTGTAGGCGATCCCATCGGCGATCGACAAGTTGGAAAAACCAATTCCCAGACCGTGGAACGTCGACAGGAGCTTTGGTCCTTCGGATGGCCACTTGGGCAAGAGCCCCGTCTCGGGCGACCGGTTGTCGCGTGCTGCTCCGAGGAACTGCGGCCAGTTCGCCTGAGAGCTGGACGCCGCCGTGTTGGCGACCAGACGAACTTTCGGCGTCCGGGCCGTTTCGAGCGCCTGGCGGACTGTGGGACTGTCTTCCGCGCGCCCCACTGACGAGACAATCAGACCCAGAACCAGAAATGCGACGGGAGCTCGACGGACCGGCATGGCTTGACTCCGAAAACAGGCGGGAAAATGCGGGGAACGCAATCGGGGGCACAAACTCGCGGGGAGTGACTTTCGAACTCAAATATGACCGATTCCACGTCCGCGGACAAGGGAATCATGCGTCTTTGAGAATCGGGACGACGCTTCGTTGCAGTTCGCCGCCGGTGACGTGGACCGTTCCCGCGGCGTCGATGAAAACATTGATTTCGCTGCGAACGCCAAATTCCGGGAGATAAATCCCCGGTTCGATCGAAAAGCAGGTGCGGCGTAGCACACGGCGTTCTTCGTGCGTTTCGAGATTGTCCATGTTGGCGCCGTTGCCGTGCGTTTCCTGGCCGATGCTGTGGCCGGTACGGTGCACAAACGCGTCGCCATAGCCGGCTTTGGTGATGAAATCGCGCGCCGCCTGGTCGACCTGCCAGCCCTGGAGCGACTCACCGGCGGCAGAGGCTGATTTGACGCGAGCGATCGCCGCGTCGCGCGCTCCGGCGACGATCTGAAAGATCTCTTCATACTTCGCCGGAACCGTCGTCCCGATGAAGCCGACCCGGGTCAGGTCGCTGTACACGGCCCGCGGCTGGTTCAGTTTCGCCCAGAGGTCGACCAGCACGAAATCGCCTTCGTTGAGCGGCGCATCGCCGGTTTCATAGTGGGGATCGCCGCTGTGAGGGCCGACGGCGACAATCGGGGCATGATCGGCAAACAACCCGTGTTCTGAAAAATGGCGCAGGATCTCGGCCTGAACCTGCCGTTCGGTCGTCAGTTCACCGCGTCGAATCCGGCTGGCAATGAAGCGCCAGGTGCGCGCATAGGCTGAATCGGTGTGTACGGCGGCGGCCTGGTGCATGCGCCACTGGTCGTCATCCCACGCCGCTTCAAACAACTGGATGAGATCGCCCGACGAGGCGACTTCGACATCGAAGCTGCGGATCAGTTCGACCAGCCCGGCATCGGTGCGCGACACATACGGGTTGGCATTGCGCGGCGAATACTCGAGCGCCACTGTTTTCTGCCCGTTGAGCAGTTCGGCAAGCTTCGCCTCCAGTTCCTGCCAGCGCAAGTACACCGATTTCGTACCAGGAAGATGATCGAGTGCGCCGGATTCAATGCGATGCACCAGCTTTCGCGGCTCTCCCCGGGCGGGAACGCAGTAGAAAAACCGCCGCGACATCAAGGGCCGGTCGGCCAGATCGAGGATCCGTCGCGCCAAGAGGTTGCTCCCGCGAAAATCGCACAAGAGCCACGCATCGAATCCGAATTCGCGCAGCGCGGTTTGAACAGCAGACAAGTCGAACATCAACAGCTCCTCGCAGCGGGCAATGCTTTACCCGGCCGATTCATCAGAGCACGCGGCCGGCACCGGCAGCATATTGAAATTCGCGAACAGACGCCACGACGCCGCTCGGGAATCGACGTGCACCCGCAGCCGGAATTCAGGAACGCTTGCAGCCCAGATTGCCGTCGCGCGAGCGCCGGCGGTCACAGGTCGCACTTACTGCAGGCAGGGCAAGCAGGCAGCGGCCGAGGTGGTCGAGCTGGATCGTGTTCCAACGTGAACCTTGGTCCGCAGTTTGACATTCGCCCGGTCAGCCGTGGCGACCTCGGCCTGGACAACAAGTTCGCCTGTTTGCCGCGGACGAAGGTGGACGACCGCGCGGTGCGTCTTTCCCGGTGGCAGGGCGTCAACCTGCTGTTCGAGCGACTGGGCGACGGCATGCCTGAGTCCATCGGGGAGTTCCAGCGAAATCACCAGGTCCCGAACGATCTGAGATCCATTGTTCGTCAATCGAACTTCGAGATCACACGGCTCATCGAGCTTCGCTGATGGCGGCCCCACGAACGACACCGCTACGGGAAAACGCGAGTCGGCGACCTTCGGCGCGCGGCGCGGAGCCGCGACCGGTGGTTGAGTGCCCCGCGCCGGCACAATGACCGTTTCCAGCGGGGTGCTGCGCCGCGCCGCGATGGAAGCGGCCGCGGGCTGGTATCGGAGCGGTTGATCTCGAGTAGAAATCACCGGGTCATCATCATCTGGAATCGAGGTGTCAATGCTGCCGATGTCGGCCGTCCTTTGCCACTGATCGCGGCGGGCGGGGCGATCTGCATGGCGTCGATAGGGCACCGGTGCCTCTTCAGCATCTGGCGTCGCCGGCTCCATGCGAACGATCGGTTCTACGGGGACTGTCTCATCATCGCGATCGATCGTTTCGGCAATCCTCAAACGCGCTGGTTCAAACACGGGTCGCTCGGGCTCCCGAACTTCATCGTCAGCATCGTCGCTGTCGCTGAGGATATGTGGTCGTGCGTTGGGAGCAGCTGCGGCAAGCTTGCGGGCGGGTTCTTCGGGCTCGGCGTCGTCTGTGTTCTCTTTGTCTTCCATCGGGCGCGTCGAACGCCCGATCTGGGGCAGTGGGTCGCCGAACGGATCGGTCGAATCGTCGGCATCTGCCTCGTCGAGCGCGGCATTCAAACGCGACGCTTCGCGGTCCTGGGCCCGCAGGCGCGCGATGAGCGCCCTCTGCTCCCGACTTTGGAATTCGCCCAGGTCATCCTGTCCGAATTCCGCGGACTCGATTGCCGAATCGTCGGGCTCGGGGTCGTCAGTCAATAAACCGATGCCGGTCTGAATCAACAGGCTGGCCGTCAGGACGAGGCCAATGGTGCCGGCAACAGTCGCCGCGACATATCCGGGGTTATATTGCCAGTTGTGCCGCAAGCGGAGCCAGAGCACAGACGCGAGCAAAGGCAACCGTCGAAACGTCTTCCATTTGTCAGCGGCCGAGCGAAGCTTAAGGGGCACGAGAAATCCGCTCCTTCCCTGGAGAATTCTGTTTTCGCAGCGGACTTTTCTCAGGATGCCCCCAGCCCGTCAAGAGCAGTAGACAGGCCTCGGCCGGTGAGCGATCTGGCGACCGCCCGAACAGTTGAATACCGCCTTCGACCCGCAGGGAATGAACCGAGCTTCGGCGTCGGTCAAGCGTGCAAGAACGTCGCCAGGCGATCGAACCCGGCCTTCAAAACGTCCATGCCGGTGGCGAATGACAGCCGCACGAATCCGGGCGCTCCGAACGCGTCTCCGCTGACCAGTGCCACGTGGGCTTCATCGAGCAGCGCGCTGCAGAAGTCGGTGGCGTTGTTGACCAATGTCCCCTTGCCCAGGGGTTTGCCGAAGTAGGGGCTGACGTTGAAAAATGCGTAAAATGCGCCCCCCGGGTCGGGGAGGCTGATCCCGGGGAGTGAGCGTACGCGTTCGAGAGTGTAAGCCCGCCGGCGGGCGAATTCCTGCCGCATCGACTCGACGCAATCCTGCGGTCCGTTGAGCGCCGCCAGAGCCGCATACTGGCTGATGCTGCACGGGTTGGACGTTTCCTGGCTCTGCAGGTTGTCCATCGCGACGGTCAATTCTTTGGGTGCCAGGGTCCAGCCGATTCGCCAGCCCGTCATCGCATAGGCCTTACTGACACCGCTGATGATGATGGTCCGGTCTGCGATCCCCCCCAGCAGAGTCGCAAAGCTGCGGAACGGCTCGTCGGTATAGAGCAGCTTTTCGTAGATCTCGTCGGAACAGACGTAAAGATTGTGCTTTTGAGCAACGCGGGCCAGCGCTTCGAGCCCCGCTGTCGAATACGTGGCGCCGGTCGGGTTCGATGGCGAGTTGAGCAACAGGAGTTTCGTTTTCGGCGTGATCGCCCGCTCGAAATCCTCGCCTGACAGGCGAAAGCCGCTGGCCTCAGTCGTCGGCACGATCACCGGCGTCGCACCGGCCAATTCCGTGAGCGCCTCGTAACTGACCCAGTACGGCGCCGGAATGATGACTTCATCCCCGGGCCCGCAAAGCGCCGTCAGCACGTTGTGGATCGAATGCTTGGCGCCGTTGGAGACCAGGACCTGGCTGGAGTCGTAGCGAAACTGATAGTCGCGCTCGTAGGCCGCACAGATCGCCTTCTTCAGATCAGGGATGCCCCCCGAAGGTGTGTAATGTGTGTGGCCCGCCTTCATGGCGGCGCGGGCGGCTTCCTGGATGTGCTCGGGCGTATTGAAATCAGGCTCCCCCAGCGTGAAGTCGTAGACCGTGACTCCCTGACTTTTGAGTGCCTTGGCCCGAGCGGCAGCGGCGATTGTGGCGGAGGGCTTGAGCGACTTGACGGCGGGAGAGAGGTTCATGCAGCGTTGGCTTTCATCAAGGTAATGCGTTCCTTCCAGTTCGTGATTGTTGAACCGGTGCGGTGTGGAGTCAAGGTTGCCGGATCGGCGGGTACCGAGTCCCATTCCGGTAAGGGCAGCCTCAACAATCGATGGAGACACGTTTCGACCGCAGGAGTTCGCCGCGAGCTCCAACTGGGAATCGCAGTCGCCTCCGGCTTCGAGCGGAAGGGAATCGTGGCACCGATCGTTCCTCCAGGAGACTTACGGCGGAGGCCACCGCCGACCGGAGGCAGGTTACGACTTTCGATGGCCAGTCAACCTGTTCAATTACAATAAGTTGCGATTGACGACTCCGACAAAACTCCATATAAGCACCGATGAACGTGTCGCCTAAATCGGCCTTGAGGTCTGTGGACGACATGTTGATAACGTGTGCATGCTTTTGAACGGTCACCTCTCTCGTCGGATGCCGGAGGGTGCCTGACCGAATTTTTCAGTCCCTGGTATCCGGAATCCATGGTAGGAGTCTGAAGGACATGGCGACCAAGAAAGCCAAGAAATCGACGAAAGCCAAGACGGGTGCCAAGAAGAGCGCGAAGAAGAAGAAGTAAGCGCTTGAATCGGCTCCGCGGGCTGTCCCGCGGAGAACTCGGTTACAACAGCGAACAGGCCGGGCGTTTGCCCGGCCTGTTTGCATTGGCGGAGGCGTAGCCGATTGTTGAAAAAGGGGACAGTCCCTCCCGGCGGTACCGATTTGTCGCTCGAAAATCACTCGCACGAAAGGGACAGTCCCCTTTTTCACCGGCCTCCTACCCGCCTCGCTCGACCGCGACTATGATCGCCCGCCACACAATTTCCCCCGCCATTGGTACCGCTGCTGCTTCGCCGCATGGATGACCGTGCTTCAGAACCTGGCGCTCCGGCCTCCGGCCCGGCCCGCCGGCACGACCCGTATGCAGCGCTGCGAATCCGTGAATTTCGCTGGTTTCTGGCCGGCAGTTTGCCGTACACCATCGGCATCAACATGCAGACGGTTGCGGTGAGTTGGGAGATTTACGACCGGACGCAATCGAACCTGGCGCTGGCCCTGGTGGGGCTGGTGCAAATCATCCCCGTCGTGACTCTGTTTCTCCCGGCCGGCCACCTCATCGATCGAGTCGACCGCAAGAGAATCCTGTTGTGCGTGCTCCCGGCTGCAGCCTTATGGTCGGCGGGACTGGCATACTGTTCGGCGACAACCGCGCACGTCGGCTGGATGTATCTGCTGCTGCTGTTCATTGGCGTTGTGCGCACGTTCATGCAGCCGGCACGCTCCGCCTTTCTCCCCTCGATCCTGACGCGAGAGGCCTTCACCAACGGAATTACCTGGCATTCCACGGGCTTTCAATTGTCCACAGTTCTGGGCCCGGCCCTGGGGGGGGCGCTCATTGCGTGGCTGCATTCCACAACGGCCGTTTATCTGCTCACGGCACTCCTGGCTCTCGTCAACTGGATTTGTCTGGCAATGATTCAGAGCCCGCCTTTTGTCCCCTCGAGCGAGGAGCCCTCGCTGAAGTCACTGGCGGCAGGACTGGGCTTCGTCTGGCGGACGAAGGTGATGCTCGGGGCGATTACGCTCGACATGTTTGCAGTGTTGCTGGGAGGCGCTACGGCGCTGTTGCCGGTGTATGCGAAGGAAATCCTCCACGTCGGCCCGACCAGCTTCGGGTGGATGCGGGCGGCCCCTGGCATCGGTGCGGTGTGCATGTCGTTTCTACTGGCACACCGGCCGCCGTTTGAGCGGGCCGGGAGAGCCCTGTTATGGGCGGTCGCCGGGTTCGGCGTGATCACGATCGTGTTTGGCATTTCGCGGTCGTTTTCGTTGTCGCTGGCGATGCTCTTTGCGCTCGGCGCTCTCGACATGGTCAGCGTCGTGGTTCGCCAGACTCTGGTCCAGCTTTTGACCCCCGACGAAATGCGCGGGCGAGTTTCGGCGATCAACAGCATGTTCATCGGCATCTCCAATGAACTGGGCGAATTCGAATCCGGCTCACTGGCCTACGCCTTTGACCGGCCCGACGACAAGGCCTTCGGCCCGACCGTTTCGGTGGTGAGCGGCGGGGTCGGAACGATGCTGGTGGTCGCGATGGTGGCTCTGGCCTGGCCCCAGTTGCGGCGCTACGGCCGATTGGACGGCACCGATCAGCCGCGCAGCAGCAGCCTTTCGGCCGACTGAACGCTCAAGCGGTGTCGCGAAAAAATGACAGGTGTCGCGAATTCGAACACTTTCGCCTGCCAACGCCGACGTGGGCGCGAATGGCGCAATCGAGACACAAGACGCATTGATTAAATGGCTTACGATTCCTTAAGGATTCCAATAAGGCGATTGGCACGACAAATGCCGCTACCCATAAACCCAGCCAAGAGGTGAATCAACGGACTGTCTTTCAGCTGGGACTTTCAAGGAGGAAGAATCATGCTCGTGCTGACCCGCAAACTGGGTGAAAAGATCTCGATCGCCGGCGGCGAGATCGAACTCGAAGTCCTCGAGATCTCTGGCAGCCGCATTCGGTTGGGGATCTCGGCCCCGCAGGAGTACCGCATCGCGCGTGCCGAACGATTCTCAGAAGAGACTGAGAATCGAACTGTGCGCTCGGCCGCGGCACTGGCAGGTTCCGGCAGGTGAAGTTATTATCGCGGCGCGTGAAGTTTGATCCGGCTCCAGAGCTTTGTGCTGCTGTCATAAATCTCAGGAGTTTGCCCGCTCGGGGGCGATGTCATTACCCAAATAGTTTCTTCACTCCAAATTAATCCGAGCGGGATTTGATCCGGCGCTCCGGCTGCATCGCAGCCGGAGCGTTTTTCTTTTTCACGAGTCGCTGCCGGTTCACCTGGCCTACAGGCGCCCGCTGCGGAACACGCCGTAGATCAGCCAGATGCCCAGCAGGCTCGACAGCACAAAGGTGGGGACGCTGATCCACCACGAAGCATGACCGGCGACGCGGATGACGAGCGCCGATGCGACGATCAGGGCCGACATGACCAGGCCGATGACCACGCGGTTGCTCGAGCGGTCGAGTTCGTTGATCAGCCGGTCAAGGTGCTCGTGCTCGAGATGAATCCGCAGATCGTCGTGACTGAGCTTCTGCAGCGTACGCCCGACGTGGATCGGCAGATCGTGCAGCACACCCAGCAATTCCCTCGCGTCGGTGACGAACCGCCCGGCGATCCGCTGCGGGTTGTAGCGCTCGCGGACCAATTGCTCGATAACCGGCGCCAGGTGCGTCGCCAGGTTGAAGTTCGGGTCGAGTTCCGCCGCGACCCCCTCCAGCGTGATGGTCGCGCGAATCAGCAGCATCATGTCGGCCGGATATCGAATGCCGTGGTCGGCGAGGATGTTGACGAAGTCGGTCAGGAGCCGGCCGACGTCGATCTGCTCGAGGGGGACCCCGTAATAGCCGTCGATGAAGTCGCGGACGTCGCTTTCGAGGAGCGGGCGGTCGACCGATCGAAAGGGTTTGCCGATCAGCACCACCTGATTGACGCAGGCGCGCACATTGCGCTGGTTGACCGCGAGAAACAGGTCGACCAGTTGCTCGCGCTTGTCTTCTTCGAGCCGCCCGACCATGCCGTAGTCAATGAGCCCGATGACTCCGGTCCGCAGAATCCGCAGGTTTCCCGGATGTGGATCGCCGTGAAAGAATCCGAACTCAAACGCCATTTTCAGGAAGACCCGCGCCCCGTTGGCGGCAATTTCCGAGGGGAGAATCCCGGCGGCGGTGAACCCTTCCCGATCTCCGACCTTGAGACCATCAACGAACTCCATGGTTACGACAGCGTCCGTGGTCAAGTCCCAGCAGACGGCGGGAACGCACAGCGTCGCGTCGTTGCGAAACAGCCGGCGGAATTCGTCCATCGTCCGCCCTTCGCGGGCGAAGTTGATCTCGCGGCGGATCGCCCTCGCAAACTGGTTGACGAGCCCGACCGGGTCGAAGATCTCGGCCTCGGGCAGGTGCCGCTCGATCAGCGACGCCAGCTCAGCCATCAACGACAAATCGCGCTCGACATCCCGGACGGCATTGGGGCGGCGGATTTTGACGGCGAGCTGCCGTCCGTCAAAATGCGTCGCCCGGTGCACCTGGCCGAGCGACCCGGCCGCCAGCGGCTCGAGTTCGAAGTTCGCGAACAGCTTGGAAACCGGGTTTCCCAATTCCCGCTCGAGAATCTGGACCGCTTCAGCCCCTGAAAACGGAGGTACCTGTTCCTGCAGTTTTTCGAGTTCGGCAATGATCGCGGCCGGCACCAGGTCGGGGCGGGTGCTGATCACCTGCCCGAATTTGATGAATGTGGGACCGAGTTCCTCGAGCGCCTGGCGGATGCGCTGGGCGACCGTCAGGGACGGGGTCGGCTCGGGTCGGCGGAGCACGACCCGCCGCCACCAGCGCAGATACCGCATCAGTTTCAGTCGTTCCACCACGTCGCCGAACCCGTGGTTCAGCAGGATCGTAACGATTTCGCGCGTGCGCCCCAGGTTGCGAAAAAATCGGATGGGAGAGATTGCCAAAACAGATCTTTCGTCTGCGATTCTGGTGCAGGAGAGTCGGGAAGCTGCTCTCCCACCGCAGGAGAGATTTCAGCGCCACGGTCGGATTGGATGTTGACAGGGATTCAGAGCCGCCTGTAATCGGGCCATCATACTCCCTTTCCTCCCCTGCCGTCAGCCGTTCCGGGTTTGAATCCGCGGTTCCCGGAGCTGATAATGGAACGACATGCTGACCAATCGCGATTTCCGGAATCTCCTGATCGTGCGTTTGTCGCTCTGCGGGGCGGGTCTCTGCCTGGCGCTATTTGCAGAAGGTGCCGATCAACCCCAACCGCGCGCGATCGCGGCTCCCCGCGATCAAATGACGGCTGCCCGCAGTCCGCTTCCGACACAGGTCTCCTGGGGCCGGGGTCCGTTCGCCGACCAGTTCCTGGTTTTTGAGAACGGGACTGGCTGCCTGACCGGGCTGAATCCCGGCACGCTGCAACTGACCCCGAGACAGCCGGTCGATTCGAAAGGGATCGACTTCTTCAATGCGACTGCCCCGAACGGGAAATGGTCGGCAGCCATTCATCCGCAGAACTCCGCGGTGTTAATTCGCAGGCCGGATGTCGAGGATGCCGCACGAGTGCGGCAATCGATCGGCGTGGATTCGAATCCACAGGCCCTGGCAATTACGCCGGATTCCAAAACAGTGCTCGTTGCCTGCGATTCGACCGGGCCGGCCGATCGCCAGGTCTGCGTGGTTGACGCCGAAACCGGCCGGATGAGTTGCCGGGGGATTCCCGGGAGCAGCAACCTGCGTGGGATCGCCGTCGACCCACGGGGGAAATTCGCGCTGGCGGTACACCTCGTCCACAAGTCACATCTCCCCTCAACTCAGATCGAGCAGGGGTGGGTGTTCACGAATGCGCTGACCTGGTTGTCGCTCGATGGTCCTGAAATTGTTGTGACGGTCCCTCTCGATCTGCGGACGCAAGCATTTGCCAATCCAGAAGGAGTGGCGATTGCTCCCGACGGATTGAAGGCGTTTGTCACCCACGCCGGCGCCGATCTCGTTTCGTTGATCGATCTAAAGGTCCTGAGAGACGTTGTGAATGAACTGACGAGCGGAGCCGGCGCACCCGGGGCTTATCAGTCGACTGATTTTCGACTCACCAGGCGATACGTCACACGGCGCATCGCGGTGGGCGCCAATCCGCGCGGCATCGCCATTTCAGCGGACGGGAAATACGTCGCCGTGGCGAACCGGCTCGACGACTCGATATCGCTGATCGACACGCGCACCGACGCAGTCACAGCCACGATTTCGCTGTTGCGGTCCGGCGAAAAGCCGCTCGCAGATCGTGACGCACTGATCCGCCAGGGCGAGCGGTTGTTTCACAGCGGTGCCCTTTCCTTCGCAGGCCAGTTCAGTTGCGCCAGTTGTCACCCCGATGGGCACACGGATGGGCTCAACTGGGATCTCCCGGCCGACGGATTCAACAATTTTCTGAACACCAAATCGCTGCGAGGCAATGCGTACACAGCCCCTTACGGCTGGCAGGGAACCAGCGCCACACTGCGAGACCGGTTCACGGGAACACTGCGACACCTGTTTCAGCATGAACCGACAGCCACGGAAGCTGGGGCGCTGGAAGCGTATCTCGTCATGTTGGAGCACCCTGCCCAGAACGATAAGCCATCGTCTGAGCGGGCTGCGGGGATCGCACGGGGCCGGGAATTATTCGTCGGCGCGGCGGGTTGCGCGACATGCCACGCTGGCGAGAAATTCACCGATCGCGGGCTGCACGACGTCGGAACCGATCCGAGCGGACAGACGTTCGACACCCCCACGCTGCTCGGGATTGCCACAGCGCCGCCGTACCTGCACGACGGACGGGCGCCGACGCTCGCAGCCGTGTTCGGCGAATTCAACGCGGCCGGCCTGCACGGTCAAGCTCGCGATCTGACGGCCGGACAACTGGCAGATCTGATGCTGTTCCTGAAAAGCCTGTAGGCCCGATCAGATGTCGTAGTACATCGCAAATTCGTAGGGATGCGGACGCTGCCTGAGCGCGCCGACTTCGTGCTCGGTTTTGTACCAGATCCAGGTGTCGATCACGTCTTCATTGAAGACGTCCCCTCGCAAGAGAAACTCATGGTCTTCGCGCAGCGCGTCGAGCGACGCCTCGAGCGACGCGGATGGCTGCGGATAGCGGGCCAGTTCCTCCGGGACGAGGTCGTACATATCCTTGTCGAGCGGGGGGCCGGGGTCGGTTCGATTCTGAATGCCATCGATTGCTGCCATCAGGATCGCCGCGAACGCCAAGTACCCGTTCGACGACGAATCCGGCAGCCGGAACTCGAAGCGCTTGCTTCCCGGACTGGGACTGTAAACCGGGATGCGAATCGCAGCCGAGCGATTGCGACTGCTGTAAGTGAGATTGACCGGCGCCTCAAAGCCGGGAACGAGTCGTTTGTAACTGTTCGTCGTCGGACAGCAGAACGCCATCAGGGCCGAGGCGTGCTTCAACACGCCCCCCATGGCATGCAGCGCCATCTGGCTTAAGCCTGCGTAGCCCGTTCCGGCAAACAGCGGCTCACTTTGCTTCCACAACGACAGGTGAATATGCAATCCAGAACCATTGTCGTTCCAGAGCGGCTTGGGCATGAATGTGGCGGTCTTGCCGTGCCGGGCGGCGACGTTCTTGACGACGTACTTGTACAACAGAAGGTGATCGGCCATGCGGACCAGGGGCTGGTAGCGCATGTCAATTTCACATTGGCCGCCGGAAGCAATTTCATGATGCTGCGATTCGACGTCGACGCCGCACTCCAGCAGCGTCAGCATGATTTCCGTGCGCAGGTCCTGCAACGTGTCGACCGGGGGGACGGGAAAATAGCCTTCCTTGTGGCGGATCTTATACCCGTTGTTTCCGCCGGGTTCGCTGCGCCCGCGGTTCCATTCTCCCTCGACGCTGTCGACATGGTAGTAGCATTCGTGCTCGTTCTGGTCGAACCGCACGTCGTCGAAGACGAAGAACTCGGCTTCGGCACCGATGAAGGCAGTGTCGGCGAGCCCCGTCGATTTCATATACGCTTCTGCCCGCCGGGCCACGTTTCGCGGGTCCTTCGGGTAATCGGCCCGCGTGACCGGATCCTGAATATTGCAGGTGATCGCGAGCGTGTTCTTCATGAACGGGTCGATGACCGCAGTCTCGGCCTGCGGAACGACTAGCATGTCGCTTTCGTTGATCGCCTTCCACCCGCGGATCGACGAGGCGTTGAAACCCAGCCCATCCTCGAAACTGGCCTCAGACAGGGCCGACAGCGGAATCGTGAAGTGCTTCTGCGTTCCGGGAAAATCCATAAAACGCAGGTCGACCGCTTTGATTTCCTTCTCGCGGCACAGGGCAAGAACTCGAGCAGGTGTCATGGGGAGCGCTGCCACCGGAAAGGGTGGATCTGGAAAAGTAGAGGCATATCTGACAACAGGGTTTCAACACCGCAGTCAATCACTATAGAATCTCTCAGCGAACGGTGCGCCTCTGGCGAACAATTTTTCCAAATCTGCCTGAAAAGTCGGCAACCATGCCACGTTTTGTCATTCTGACGCACGATCATCCCATTCTTCATTGGGATTTCATGCTGGAAAAAGAGGCAGGCTTGCGTACCTGGCGCTTGTCGCAGCCCCCCTCGGGCCGGGAGATCATCGCTGCCGAACCCCTCGCGGACCATCGCCTGGCCTACCTCGATTATGAGGGGCCGGTCAGCGGAAATCGCGGGACCGTACGCAGTTTCGACCGCGGAAATTATGTTTCGGTCGAGGAATCGGCTGACTTGGTGGTCGTCGAACTTTCTGGGACTCAATTGAATGGCCAGGCCTCGCTCCGACGCGCGAGTCATACGGGCACCTGGACGTTCCAATTCGCCCCGCGGTGAGCAGGCTGACGCCCCGGCCACGGCAGAGCCTGGCATGGCGCAAAAGTTGCCCCCTGTCGGGATTTGCCGAACGCCAGGAACAAAGCTACCGATTTTCTTGATTCGCACCGCCGACTCCGGTTAACATCTCCCCGTGGGCCGGAACAGGCCGACGACTCTTCCGAGGTAAACCCAACCACGATCATGCCGAAAGCGACCGACATCACCATCCTCGAGGCTCGATGTTTCTTCGAACCTGTTCAGTTTCGGTCTCCTCTCAAGTTCGGCGGACGCGTGATCGACAAGGGGTGCCTGATCAACGTGGAAGTGCGCGTCGAGACGCGCAACAAGCGCCAGGAGGCGGGATTTGGCAGCATGCCCGCGGCCCCTGTCTGGGCCTGGCCTACTGAAGCCCTGTCTGTCGACCAGGCCGAAGAGGCGATGAAGCAGTTTACCACCGACGTCGTCGAGCTGGCGGCTGATTACCCCGACTACGCGCATCCCATCGACATCATCGAACAGTTTGCCGGCGAGTACGAACATCTCGCCAAGCTGGTGCAGCAGAAGCAGCGCCTGCCGGAAACGCTTCCGCCCCTGGCGCAGCTCGTGGCAGCCAGCCCGCTCGACGCGGCCCTGCACGACGCGTATGGCCGGGTCCACGGCAAGAACAGTTTCGACACGCTGTCATCAACGTACATGAACCACGATCTGTCGGAATACCTCGACAAGTCGTTCAAGGGGGAGTATCTCGACAAGTACACCCTTCGCGAGCCGAAGGCCACGATGCCCCTGTATCACCTCGTGGGCGCGCTGGATCCGCTGACTCCGGCCGACGTGCAGAAAAAGATCGGCGACGGTCTCCCCGAAACTCTCGGGGAATGGATCAAATTCAACGGGCTGACGCACCTCAAGATCAAACTCAACGGCGATGACGTGGCCTGGGATGTCGAGCGCGTGCTGGCGGTCGATCGCGTTGCCACCGAGGCCCAGGCCGCTCGTGGCTGCCAGACCTGGCATTATTCTCTCGACTTCAACGAGAAGTGCGCGAACGTCGCCTACGTGCTGGAGTTTCTCAAGAAGATTCAAAAGGCAGTCCCTGCGGCTTACGACCGCGTGCAATATATTGAGCAGCCCACGCATCGCGATCTGGCGGCGCACCCTGAAAACAAAATGCACGAGGCGGCCAAGCTCAAGCCGGTGGTCATCGATGAATCCCTGATCGACTACGAAAGCCTGCTCCTGGCCCGCGAACTGGGATACAGCGGCATCGCCCTCAAGGCCTGCAAGGGACAGAGCGACTCTTTGATTCTGGCGGCTGCCGGGCAGAAATTCGGAATGTTCCTGTGCGTGCAGGACCTGACCTGCCCCGGTTTCTCATTCCTGCATTCGGCCAGCCTGGCAGCGCACATTCCTGGCGTTGCGGCCATCGAGGGAAATGGCCGTCAGTATTGTCCCTCCGCGAACCGGCGCTATCGGACCCTCTTCCCGCCGATGTTCGACATCAAGGACGGCACGGTAAAAACGGGCGTTCTCAACGGCGTCGGCCTGGGCTTCTGAATCGCGTCCGAGCAGCCTGCGAAGTGCTCGACAACCTGCGTCACGAGCCCCGTCACGAACCGGGCGAGTCCTGCTCCGCAGGCGGATGGGCCGCCGATTCTGTGCCCTGAGTCTCGACCGGAGGTGTCACACCGGCGGCGTAAAACGTCACCACTGCACCCATTTCCGGTTTCAGGTAGACTCCTTCTTCTGCCGCCGGGATGCGGATTTTGACCCGCACCGAAACAGCCCCTTTGGCCCGGTCGGCGATCGGCATCAGGCGCGAGACAACGCCACTGTAGGCGCGCTCGGGGTAGGCTTCGGCTCGCACGATGCAACGTTGATCCCTGAAGACGCGCGAGATATCTCGCTCCTGGATGCTCAAGTCGACTTCGAGGTTTGAGAGATCCGCCATATCGCAGACGCTGTAGCTGCCATTGAATGCCACAGGATTGACGATGTTCCCCTCTTCCACATTCTTTCGCAAAAGTGTCCCGGTGACGGGGGCGACGATCGTGCAGTTTTCGAGGCGCCATTCGGCTTTCATCAGATCGGCTTTCGTCGAATTGACTTCCGCCTCGGCCACCTTGATCCGTTCAGCCTGGGGCCCCCGCACAATATCGAGCGCCCGTTCGAGCCGCTGGACGCGGTGGCGCGCCGCATCGTAATCACTCATCGACTTTTGCAGTTCAATCGGGCTGACCGATCCTTTCACGGCGAGCGTGGTGTTGCGGTCCAGGACGTTTTTCGCATAGTCGCGCTGCGAGATCGCTTCGTCGAGCTCGGCCTGAGCCCGGTCGATTTCCTGGGGAACATTTTTCCGTTCCATGCTCAGCTTCTGCTCGGCCGAGGCCAGCATGGCGCGGCAGCGGGCGGCATCGGATTCGTAGTCGGTCGATTCGAGAACCGCGAGGATGTCTCCCTTTTCGACCCGCAGCCCTTCTTCGAGCGGGATCCCGTCTTCAGGGGGCTCACCCGGTTTATGGATCCTTAAGTACCGCACCATGCCCCCGACCTTGGGGCTCACCAGGATCTGGTGGGCCGGCACGACATAGCCCTTCGACTCGAGGACGACTCCACCGGCCTTGCCCGTATCAGCCTGGCCGGCGGGTTTGGATTTCGCCGATGTTCCAGCCACTGCGGCGGTTTCTGCGGCGATCCCTCCACCCGCCTCGGACGATGGGCGCTCATACACCTGCCAGGCAAAGTACCCCGTCGAACAAGCGAGAATCAGACACAGAACCCAGGCCAGAGTTGAGCCGCCCGATCTCCTCTGCACCATCGAATCCGAGATGCGCAGCGACTTGACCTTGCTGCTGAGTGCGGCCGCACTCCCTGTGCGGGAACCGGTCTCGGGAGCCCCGGGAGCGAGGGCCTGATGTTGATGCGCTTCACTCACGTTCGGATCGGCAGTTCTTCTGGAGGCCCTGGACCCCGTTGGACAGGCCGGGGCGGCAAGGCCCGGGCGTTGAATTGGCAAGTGGGAAACTCGGGACGGGTAAGCAGTCTCTCCCGATGGAGAAAGCCCTTGAATTATAGCAGCAAAAAAGGCTTCGGTGCCATCTGTTTTCCGTAAGATCCACATTGACGCAACTGGTCGTTCCGGCGACACTTCGGCCCGCTGGCAGGGAGGCAACCGCGTTCCGCCGGGTTCTGCGAGGACGCGCTTGAGGGAGCGAGGCGATGGGGCGCAAGCAATTGCGGCAGTGGGGAGAATACCTGGCCTTTCGCACCGCGGTCTGCTGTGTCCAGGCGCTCTCGCCCCGAATGTGCGTGCGGCTGGCAGAATTGCTCGCCGGCTTCGTCCACTATGTGCTCCCCCGAAAAATGACGCGCTACGGCGTCGCCCGCGACAATATTCGCGCGGCCTTCCGCGACAAGTTCAGCGAGCCTCAAATCGAGCGGATGGTGTACCTGATGTGGGTGCACCTGTTCCGGCTCGTCTGCGAATTGATTCTGATTCCCCGCAAACTGCGGCTCGACAATGTGACCGACGCCGTCATCTTTCGCAATAAGGCCGACGTCGTGCGGGCGCTCGCCTCGGGGCGCCCCGTGATCGTGCTCTCTGGCCATTTCGGCAACTGGGAAATGGCCGTTTCGATCTTCGGGCTGTTCGGCTTTCGGATGGGGCTCGTCGCCCGCGAACTCGATAACCCGCACCTCAACCGCTGGTTCCTCAATTTCCGCAAGTACACCGGACATCGGCCGATTTCGAAAAGAGGCGGCGGCGGCGCCATGGTCGAACTGCTCGAGCGGGGAGGGAGCCTGGCCATGCTCGGCGATCAGGACGCCGGTTCAACGGGGCTATTCGTCAACTATTTCGGCCGACCTGCTTCAACCTTCAAGTCGATCGCCCTCCTGGCGATGGAATACAAGGCACTGATCTGCGTCGGCTATGCCCGCCGTCTGCCGAACGAAACGCTCACCGGCGGTTTTCCCCGATTTGAACTCGGCTGCGAGGAAGTCGTCGATCCGCTCGAGTTTCAGTCTGCCGACGCTTTGCGCGAGATCACCCAGCGATACACGTCGGCCCTCGAACGGGTGGTCCGCCGGGCGCCCGAGCAGTATTTCTGGGTACATCGCCGCTGGAAGAGTGTTCCCAAGGCACGCGCCCGCCGCGAAAAGGTCCTGGCCCGCAAGGCGGGTTAACGCCGACATTTCAGCCTGGCGTTCGATCCGTGTATAATTCTCAAGCGACCGAGAGGGGCAGGCAGTCGGCTTGCCGTCGTTGTCGTTTCGGAGTTGCCAAGAATGTCGCGATCTGTGCGTGTTGCTGCTGTCGGTGACGTTCCGCCGGGGACGTCTATGGAAGTGATGGCAGACGACCAGGTAATTGCCCTGTTCAACGTGGATGGAAAATTCCACGCCCTGGACGGAGTGTGTCCCCATGCGGGAGGCCCGCTGGGTGAAGGAACGCTCCGCGGGACGGTGGTCACCTGTCCCTGGCACGGCTGGCAATTCGACGTGACGAACGGCCAGAACTGTCTCAACCCCCGGATGAGCCACAAGGCATTTCCCGTGACAGTCGAGGGAACAGACGTCCTGGTCGAAATTGCCTGAGGGTCGTGTTCGTCGAGCGACGGCCAGACAGCAGCATCGCCGGCCGCGTTCGGTCACGGGGGCCTGAATCTCTGCATTCTAGGCCGCGTCAGAGCGATGCGACCGTGGAGCGGCCGCGTGACCCGCTTCCCCGACGGCGGGCGAATCAAAAATCTGATCGACGATAAATCGGGGACGTTTGCGGGTCTCTTCCAGGTTGCGCCACAGGTATTCACCGAGGACTCCTGTCATCGTCATCTGCACGCCGGAAACGACGAGCACAATAGCCGTCAGCCACTTCCACCCCGCCACGTCGGTGTGAGAAAACAGGGCCGTGCCGACGACAATCATCACATACAGAATCCCCAGGCACGTCAGACCAAGTCCCAGGATCGACGCCAGGCGGATCGGCATGTACGAAAATGCCACGAACGAATCAATTCCGTATTTGAGCTTCCTCGCGAGCGTCCACATCGACGGGCCAAAGCGTTCCTCGCGCTCGCGGCGGTGATAGGTGAGCACGACCGGTTGATACCCCAGCCACAGGATCAGGCCCATCAAATAGGGGTTCCGCTCTTCGATGCCGTTGATCAGATCGCAAACAGTGCGGTCGACCAGAAAGAAATCAAAGCCCCGTTTGGGCATCGTCTTGATGGCAAATGACCGAAAGAGGTCGTAGAAGCGGTCGGCAAGGAAGGACGAGAGTCCGGGATCATCGCGCGTGTCGCGGGCCGCCAGCACGACTTTGTGGCCCTGGCGCCAGTTGGCGAGCATTTCGTCGATCAGTTCGGGAGGGTCTTGCAGATCAGCCGAAATGACCGCCACGGCGTCCCCGGCGGCATGGGACAATCCCGCCGCGATCGCCGCTGTCGCCCCGAAGTTCCGCGACAGTTTGACGACTCGCATCCGGCGTTCGGCGTGCCGCAAAGAATTGAGAACCGCGAGCGAATCGTCCCCGGAACCGTCGTCGACGAATACGAATTCGAAGCGATCGCCACGATTGCGATCGGCCAATCGCTGAAACCGCTCGAGCAGGTCGGGTAAACTGCTGGCGTTGTGGTACACCGGCACGACGATTGACACCAGAGCCATAGCAACACACCCTGTTCCTGATCAGCCGTTCGGGAGCGAATTACGCCGCCGGACGCCACAGCTTGATTTGCTCACCGGTTTCCGATTGCCAGTATCGAGTGCCCCATCGGCGATAGAACTCGATCGTCTTCTGCAAGCCGTCAATCAAGGAAGTCTTCGGTTCCCAACCGACGATCCGGCGAATCTTGCTGATGTCCGAATAAAAGTCCCCCACTTCCTGAGCCTTGCGTTCGGGGGTAAAGGGGGCAAATTCCCAATTGCCGCGGCCGGCAACAGTCAACAGGTCCTGCACCAGTTTCAGAAACGTCGTCGGGTGATCAACGCCCACGTTGAAAATCTCGCCGGCCGCCGCCGGGCACTGTGCGCACATCAGCAGGGCATCGACGCAGTCGTCAACGTACAGAAAGTCTCGCTTCATCAGCCCGTCGCCAAAGACTTTGATCGTGCTGTCTTCCAGTGCCAGCCGGACGAACCAGTTGACCACGCCGTAATGTGAGTGCAGCATCTGGGCCCGCGGTCCGTAGATATTGGTCAGCCGCAGCATCACCCCCGGGATCTGATGCGTATCGTTGTAGAATTTGATGGTGTGCTCGGCTGCGAGATTTGAAATCTCATACAGCCCCTTCGGATTGAGCGGCGCTTCCTCGCTGACCGGCAGGACCGTCGCCGGGCCGTATTCGCCGCGCGTCCCCGAAAAGATCACCCGGGCACGCGGATTGAACCGCCGCAGCGCCTCCATTAAGGTGACTGTCCCCTTGATGTTGTACTCGATGTCGGGGTAGGGATCGGTGAGGCTCATCACGTGTGAGACCTGGCCCGCCAGGTGAAAAATGTAGTTCTGGCCCCGCACCAGCCAGTCCATAGCGTGGGGGTCGCAGATGTCCCCGAAGTTAATCGTGACGCGGTCTTTCACCGGTTCGATGTTGAACAGATTCCCCCCGTAGCCGGGAATCATGGCATCGACCAGGACCACGCGCGCCCCCAGATTGGCCAGTCGAATGGCCAGGTTGGAACCGATGAAACCCAGCCCCCCCGTGATGAGGACCGACGCATCGCGCCAGAGTGTGCCCTCTTCCCGTTCGATCATCAGGCGGCCTCCCGGCAGGAACGATCGATCGCCTGCGAGACGGCGTCAACGTCGGCCAGACTCAGGCCCGGGTAGAGCGGCAGCGACAGAATCTCCCGGCAAACGTGCTCGGTCACGGGCAGACTGCCGACCTGGTGGCCGAGGTCGGCATACGCCGGCTGCAAATGAACCGGAACCGGATAATGGATCTGCGTTTCGATCCCTGCCGCTTCGAGGCGCGCTTTCAGTGAGTCTCGAAAGCGATCGCGGATCACGTAGAGATGGTAAGCATGTTCAATCTCATAGGTTGTCGAATCTTCGATTGGCGGCAAAACAGTTCGCAGGCTGGCCGAGTACCGGTGGGCCAGGTCCCGGCGCTGTGCGACTTGTTCACCGAGGTGCGCAAGTTTGACCCGCAGGATGGCCGCCTGCAATTCGTCGAGGCGGCTGTTGACCCCGCGTTCGGCATGCTGATAGCGCGAAGCCTGTCCGTACGAGCGAATCCGCTTCACGCGCTCTGCCCATTGCCGATCGTTGGTTAAGATCGCGCCGCCATCCCCGCAGCCGCCGAGGTTCTTGGTGGGATAGAAGCTGAACGCCGCCAGATGCCCGAACGTGCCTGCCAGTTTCCCGTTCAGGCGGGCGCCATGCGCCTGGGCACAATCTTCGACGATCAGGAGATCGTGAGCGGCAGCCAGTTCCAGGATCCTGGGCATGTCGGCCGGATGGCCGTACAGATGCACGGGAACAATCGCCGCCGTGCGCGAGGTGATGGCGTTGGCAGCAGCCTCGACGCTGATCGTATACGTGGCAGGCTCAATGTCGACCAGTACCGGCCGCGCGCCGCAGCGCTCGATCGCGCACACTGTTGGGACTGCCGTGTGCGAGACCGTAATGACTTCATCCCCGGGGCCGATTCCCGCCGCACGCAAGGCGAGCTCAATCGCGTCGGTGCCGCTGGCCACGCCAACCGCGAATTCCCTCTGATGCCAGGCGGCGAATTCGACTTCGAACGCGTCGACCTCGGGTCCGAGAATAAATCTCCCACACGCGAGAACGCGGAGCGCCGCGGCTGCGATTTCGTGGGCAATTGAGGCCTGGCTGGCCTTGAGATCGTTAAACGCAATCATCCCAGATCGGTCCCGAATCGTTGCGCGCGGCAAGAGGAGACGACTCGCCAACGTGAGGGGGGAAGGCAGGTTCAGGCAGGTGCGAGAGCAGGTCGGAACTTGTATCGAATCGCGGAAAACCGATCAATAACAACCACTCTAACGAGCACTCCGCGGGAGCCTGATTTGAGGGATCAGTTTCTCCCACCCGGTACCGAAAAATGGCCGTCAGTTCGCATCTTGACCGCCCCACAGCCCGATGCTAAAACCCGCCCGACCTATTCGCCGCACCCTTCTCAAATTCCGTACTCGTCAATTCTCCGCAGGTACGGCCCAGTGGCTGAGCACGAGCATCAAGTCCGAGCTGCTGCCGCGGCGCCGCTGGATCGAAGCAGTCGCATCGCCCTGATCAGCGCCGTCGTCGTCGCGGGTTTTGCCTGCGCCGTCGCCTACCACTATTACCTGGGAGTCTGTGTCGGTCTCCCCTATCCGGCGAACACGTATCTGTTCCGGCCACACGGCCAATTCAGGGATTTCTTCGATCTCTACTGGCTGGCGGCGACACCCGAGGCGTACCAGGATCGACTCTTTCTCTACAACTACTTCCCCTTTGCCCATCTGCTCGTCGACGCCTTCATCTGGCTCGAGCCGTGGTCAGCCTTGCTCGCCTATCTCCTGCCGCTCTGCGCTGCCATTTTCGGGATCTGCTGGATCGAACTGCGGGAATCGTGCCGGTGGCAGACGCTGCGCAACGCGCTGATTCTGGCGCTGCTTTCCTACCCGATCCAGTTCGCCGTCGACCGGGCGAATAACGAAGGATTGATCTTCCTGTTCCTGTATCTGTATGTCTGGGCGGTGCGCAAAGAGCGGTTTGGATACGCCGCTGTGCCACTGGCGCTGGCGCTCGCCATGAAGCCGTTTCCGGCGGTCTTTCTCGTGCTCTTGGTGATCTCCCGGCGCTTCAAGGAAGCTGCCTATGGGTGCGTCGCGGCGGTCGGACTGAATCTCGTGGCGACAAACGTCCTTCACTGGCAACTTTCCTACAACTTCTCCTACCTGACTGAGGCGGCGGAGTTTTACTCGAAGTTCATGGTGGTGCGGGGGCGCGGCATACCGTTCGGGCACAGTCTGTGGGGGACGGTCTGGCTGTTCATTACGAAGTTTGGAGACAACTTCTTTCCGAGGGCGAATGCCGAAGACCTGGTGGATGCGGCGATGAAACCCTATTTCCTGACGGTGATCGGCACTTTCCTGGCTATCTGCTGGTTTTTACGGTACGAACGAGTGCTCTGGAAGCAAGTCGCACTGCTGACGTTTTCGATGAATCTGTTCCCGTACATTTCCTCGGACTACAAGCTGTTGCACACCCTGATTCCCCTGTTCTGCTTCGTCAATGCGAAGGAGCGCGAGCCGCTGGATTGGGCCTACGGCGTGTTGTTCGCCCTCCTGCTCATTCCCAAGAACTACCTGACGTTCGACCTCCCCCGACTGTTTGATGCCAACCTCGGAATCCTGTTGAACCCGCTGATCATGGTGGTATTTACCATGGCGATTATCGGGTCCGGTTTGAGCCGTCGTGCCGCGTCGCCGGCCGCTGCTTAGCGAAAGAGGGCGTCACACCGACGGGACGGGAGCCGTCACATGCCGCGGTCGGAATTGTTCGGGACATGTCTGCGGCAGTCAAGAGCCACGCCGAGCCGGATTGTTCTTGCAGAATTCGACCATCACACGATTACTCCCGGCGCCTCTGCCCGTTTGGATCGGTACGCGTCCGCCCCAATTCTGCCAGCCATCGCGAGCATGATCGGCCCTGTGAACTCCGAGTGTCTGACTTGCCCACCTCGGGTGGCCTGATTTCAGCAATTTCACCAGTATTTCCGAGCTGGAACGCTGCAAAAACCCTATCCAGAGTGCGCTCCCGTGTTCCGGGCAAAATTGCCGTAACGACGCCTCGGCAGGCGGCGCCGGACATTGACCTTGACGCATATACGGCAACGGTTTACGTTCCCACCCGATCCGTGCCAATGTCTCCGCATGCAGCGTTGGCCGAGATGCTGTTTGGTGGGAGAACGACAGTGCGACTTGATCCATCAACCGTGGGCCTCGCGAAAATCCCGTTCAATAAACCGTTCATTGCAGGCGCAGAATTGTTTCACATTGCGCGCGCCGTAACGCTCGCGAACCTCGCCGGCGATGGCCACTTCACCGAGCAGTGCGCACACGTGCTGGAGCAGCGCTTCAACATTCCGAAGGTGCTCATGACCCCTTCGTGTACGGCGGCGCTCGAGATGGCGGCACAGTTGTGCGATTTGAAGCCTGGCGATGAAGTCATTATGCCTTCGTTCACGTTTGTCTCGACGGCCAACGCGGTGGTGCAGCAGGGAGCCAGGCCGGTCTTCGTCGATATTCGCCGCGACACGCTCAACATCGACGAACAGAAGATTGAACAGGCCATTACCGCGCGCACCAGGGCGATCTTTGCAGTCCATTACGCCGGCGTTGGCTGCGAGATGGACACGATCATGGACCTTGCACAGGCCCACGACTTGCTGGTCGTGGAAGACGCTGCGCAGGGGGTGAACGCCTTCTACAAAGGTCGGGCACTCGGATCGATCGGACACCTGGGGTGCTACAGCTTCCACGAAACCAAAAATGTGATTTGCGGCGAAGGGGGCGCGCTGTGCATCAACGACTCCCACTTCACAGTCCGCGCCGAAATCATTCGCGACAAGGGGACCAACCGTAAGCAGTTCTTTCGCGGCCAGGTCGATAAATACACCTGGGTCGATGTCGGCTCGTCGTACGTGCCCAGCGAGATTGCGTGCGCGTTCCTGTTTGGGCAACTCGAGCACCTGGATCGAATTGCGTCGCGCCGCAGCGAGGTGTATGCAACCTACGACCGGCTGTTAGCCACACTGGCATCGAGCGCTGCGATCGGCCTCCCCTGTATTCCGGACGAATGCCAGTCGAACTCGCACTTGTACTATCTGCTCCTGGAAAACGAAGCGACTCGTAACGAGCTGATGGCTTGTTTGCAAAGCCAGGGCATCGCAGCCGTGTTTCACTATGTGCCGTTGCATACCGCGCCGATGGCCAAAAAACTGGGCCTCGACAGTCGCGAACTGCCGGTCACCGAGGACGTCGCAAATCGCCTGTTGCGCTTGCCGCTCTTTTTCGATTTGACCTCCGCAGAGCAGGAATCGATCGTCGCTGCGATTGATTGCTTCCTGAAGCCTGATTCCATCCGCCTGGCCGCATAACTGAAGACCCCGGCGATGTCCAAACGAGTTGCCATCGTGCAGTCGAACTATATCCCCTGGAAGGGATACTTCGACTTGATTCGCGCGGTCGACGAGTTCATTCTGCTCGACACGGTGCAGTACACGCGGCGCGACTGGCGGAATCGCAATAAGATCAAAACCGCCGACGGCACCGCCTGGCTGACCGTGCCGGTCAAAGTCAAAGGCCTGTACGAGCAGCGGATCTGCGATACCGAAACCGAGAATTCCGCGTGGGCTCAAAAACACTGGTCGTCCTTTCGCAGCCATTATGGCCGAGCGCGACATTTTGCCTGTTATCGCGAGCTGTTCGAGCCGCTCTATCGTCGTGAACCTCCGCACCTCTTGAGCGAGATCAACCGGACGTTTATCGAAGCGATCTGCCGGGCGATGAACATCACGACGCAGATCACCAGCGACGCAGATTACACGGCGGCATCTGGCAAGAACGAACGGTTGCTCGAACTGTGCCGTCAGGCCGGCGCCACCGAATACCTGTCGGGACCGGCCGCACGTGGTTACCTGGACGAGACCCTGTTCGCGGCTTGCGGCATCAAGGTGACGTTCGCCGACTATTCAGGTTATCCCGAGTACGAACAACTGTTCCCGCCCTTCGAACACGCGGTGACTGTGCTGGATCTGCTCTTCAACGTCGGTCCGGCGGCGCACGAGTTTCTCAAGGATGTGACCTCGAACACAGCTTTTCCGCGGCTGGCGCCAGCGGTTTAGGTGGGCATGCGACTTTCCATCGTGACGACACTGTATTGCTCGGCTCCTTACCTCGCGGAGTTTCACAGCCGCGTCAGTCGTGCCGCACGCGCATTCGCCGGCGACGATTACGAGCTGATCCTGGTGAACGACGGCTCGCCCGACGACGCATTGAATAGCGCACTCGATCTGCGAAGCCGCGACCCCCATGTGTGCGTGGTCGATTTGTCGCGAAACTTCGGCCATCACCAGGCGATGTGGACCGGCCTGCAACAGGCGCGCGGCCAGTGGATCTACCTGCTTGACAGTGACCTCGAAGAATGTCCCGAATGGCTGGCGCGACTCGATGCCCGCCGGATTGAGGCGGGAGCCGATGTCGTGTTCGGCATCCAGGAATCCCGCGGCGGGAGCTGGTTCAATCGTGTCACCGGGTTGGTCTTTTACCGGCTGTTCAACCTGCTGTCGACCGTGCGCATCCCCGAAAACCTGATGACGGTGCGCCTGATGAGCCGCCGCTACGTCGACGCCCTCCTCCAGCATACCGAGACGGCGTTTGTGATAGCCGCACTCTGGGCGCGAACCGGCTTCCTGCAAGTCCCCCTGCCACTGCCTAAGGGAACCAGGTCGACGACCACATACGATCTGATTCGCCGCGCAAAAATGCTCGTGAACTTCGTAACTGCGTACAGCGAGGCGCCGTTGTTCGCGGTGTTCTATCTGGGGTTGGCGCTCCTGGCCACTTCCAGTCTGGTCGCCGCCTATCTGATTCTGGGTTCGCTGTTCTTCGGAAAAATGCTCGCGGGCTGGCCCTCCTTGATGGTTTCGATCTGGTTTCTGGGCGGCCTGTGCCTGTTCTGTCAGGGAGTCCTGGGAATCTACCTGGCCCGTGTGTTTCAGGAATCGAAACGCCGGCCGCTGACCCTGATTCGTGAAGTTTATGAAGCAGAAGGAGGCCGGAATGTCCCAGTCCGCGCTGCTTGAGAACGTCAATGCCTATTACACGCGAAAAGTTCAGGAGCACGGTCCGACGCCACAGGGCGTCGACTGGAACTCAGCTCATTCGCAGGAGACTCGTTTCGATCAACTGCTGAAAGTCGTCGACTGGAACACCGTGCCCGTGCTGGGAGATTTCGGCTGCGGATACGGCGCCCTCTTCGACTTTCTGAAGGCCCGGAACCTGGCGTGCGCTTACCGGGGTTACGACATTTCCGACGCCATGCGCGCGGCCGCCTGCGACCGTCACCAGGCCGACGTGAACGCCACGTTTTCCTCCGCGGAAGAAGATCTGGCCGGCTCGGATTACATAGTGGCTTCCGGCATCTTCAACGTCCGATGCGAGACGCCCGAGGCCGATTGGAAGGCTTATGTACTCGACACCATGAACCGCCTTGCGAAGCTGGCCCGACGTGGGTTCGCGTTCAATTGCCTGACGTCGTATTCAGACGTCGATCGCATGCGACCCGACCTGTACTATGCTGATCCGTGTGAACTCTTCGATTATTGCAAGCGGCACTTTGCGCGAAATGTCGCCCTGCTGCACAATTATGGCCTGTACGAGTTTACGATGCTGGTGCGAATGGAATCCCTGTGATCAGGTTTGACTCAGAGTTCTGCGATCTGTGCGATGGGTCGGAGTCGACAACGCTCACGATGCCGTCGGCATTTTCAATGCGATCCGATCAGATCATTCAGGCGGGCCCCCTGGTCAAACTGCGTTGTGCCTGCTGTGGATTGACGAGGGAAGGGCGCGCGCACGTCGAACTGGAGTCGATGTACCGCAACGAATATACCGTGGCCCCTGCCGACTACATCTTTTACGCGGACACCGGACCGCGCCGCCGCAGCGAAGTCTTCACGCGCTGGATGATCGAAGCGTTCGGCGCCGGTAAGTGGTCGGCCGGGCGGCGGGTTCTGGAAGTCGGCGCTGGATCGGGCGCGGTGCTGGCCGCATTCGGCCGGGAATTTCCCTCCTGTCGGTTCGAAGGGCTGGAATTGTGCCAGTCCTCAGCGCAAACGGCCCGTGCCTCGGGGCTGGCGGTGCATGCGACACCTGTCGAAGAGTGGAATCGAGGACCATACGACGTAATCTATTCGATCGGCGTTCTCGAACACGTGCCGTCGCCAACGTCCTTTCTGAGGCGACTGCGGACGTTGCTCAAATCACAGGGATACCTGTTCCTGGCCCAGCCGACGCAGGACGTCGCCAGCTACGATATTCTGTTCAACGACCATCTGCATCACTTCGGCAGCGATCACCTGCGACAGTACGCCCGCAAGACCGGATTTCGCGAGATCGGTTTCGTCGTGGGCCACGATCTGATGCCCAATTTCAGCCTGCATTGCTGGCAGGCGACCACGGCCGAACCCGATTGGACCTGGCACGGCCCGCCGGGCTTCTCGACGGTAGTCGATTCGTTTGCCGAATTGCAGAGTTCCTTCACGAGGCTGGATGGAACTCTGGAAGGCTGGAACCGGGCAGGCCGCAGGATCGGAGTCTTCGGCCTGAACGAAGTTTTCGCGCTTGCCAGAACGTACACGCAACTGTCGGCCATCCCGCTCAGGTGCGGACTCGACGACGACCCTGGCAAAGAGAAATATCGCAACCTCGGCTTTCCCGTCGTCATTCCGGAACACGCTCTGCATCAGGAAATCGATGCCGTCGTCCTGGCCACGAATCGGATCTGGGTTCCACAGGTCGAGTCGCGATTGCACAGCCTGGGACTTGAAACCTGCACGGTCCTTTCTTGAGGCATGGGATTGATATGAATCAGATCGAAAGTCACTCGACAGTGCACCGGCAGCCATTCGCTCAGGGATCGGAACGGCCGAACCGTGCCGGCACTGCATTCGATTCCCTGCCTGTGGTTCTCGAAGCGCTGCGTCATCAGGGATTTTCCGTCGTACCCGGCGTTCTCGATGCCGATTTCCTGTCCGAAACTCGCGAGCGGATGTACGCGGTCCAGTCGCAAATCTGCCGCGATGTCGGCAAAGACCGCCTGCAGCAGGCGCGCGAGCTCGGCGTTCTGCGACTGATGATGAAATACGACGCCCACTTTCTGCGATTCCTTGAAATTCCACAGATGCTGACGGTGGTCGATGCGCTCTTGTCGCCGACCGCGATCTTGCACACGCAGAACGGCGCGATCTTGCCGTCGTTCGCTGCCGGCGAGATTCCCCAGGTGTTTCAGAACCAGTTCCACATGGATTTTCCGCGTGTGCTGAACGGATTCATCGCCTCGGTGAATGTCATGTTTGCGATCGACGCGTTTACTGCCGAAAATGGCGGTACGCTTGTGGTGCCGGGCACTCAGCATCGCCAGCCAGTCCCGACCGGTGAGTACCTTGAGCAGGCCAATGTTCCGATCGAGTGCCCTGCGGGCTCGATGTTCGTTTTCGATTCGACGCTGTGGCACGCCGCCGGCCGCAACGTTTCGGGGCGCGATCGCCTGGCGATCAACCACCAATTCACCCGATCGTGGATCAAGCCGCAGATCGATCATGTGCGCGCTCTGGGCGACGAGGTGGTGCAGGCATTGCCGGCACGAACGCAGCAATTGCTCGGCTGGTACACGCGCGTCGTCACCAGCCTCGACGAATACTACCGTCCCCAGTCCGAACGACTCTATCGCGCTGGCCAGGGCTGAATCAAATCTTTCCAACTGAACAGGTCGGAGCTGCCCGCATGATTCAAGGCCACCGAGTGAGTTATTGCTGCCCCGACGACAAATCACCTCTTCGGGCTGTTTCCGATCCACAGACCAGCGGCAACGCCGGAGAGCGCGGCTACCTGCTCAGCCAATCAGGCCAGCGGTTCGCCATCGAAGATGGCATTGTCGATTTCGTTCGCGACTCGCAGATCATCGGCGGTGACTCGGATTCGATTGCAGAATACGACCGCGCCGCCGCCGTCTACGACACGAATCTGCCCATCACTTTCGCGACCATCTGCCACGACGAAGCCCAGGGGCGATGCCAGATCATCGAAAAGTTGAATCTGCGCCCGGGAAACACGGTGCTCGAAGTGGGCTGCGGCACCGGGCGCGATACGGAGCTGATCGCCAGGGCACTTGAAGGCTGTGGCACAATCTACGCCCAGGACCTTTCGCTCGAGATTCTGAAGATGTGCAAGGCCAAGTTCGCCAACAGTCCGCTCGCGATGGAATTCGCGCGTGCCAATGCCTCGGCCATTCCGCTCCCCGATGACACGTGCGATGCAGTTTTCCACTTCGGCGGCTTGAATACTTTTACCGAGCTGAGCATGGCGATTCGCGAGATGTGCCGGGTGACGCGCGAAGGTGGCCGCGTCGTAGTTGGCGACGAAAGCGTCGCCCCTTGGATGCGCCAGTCGGAGTTGGGCCGCGTCCTAATGCACAACAATCCGCTTTACGCGCATCTGCCTCCGTTGGATTTGCTGCCTGCCGAGGCACGCGACGTGGCGGTCCAATGGGTATTCGCCGGCACATTCTATGTGATTTCGTTCGATGTCTCGAAAAAGCCACTGCAATACGACCTGGACATTCCAATCCCCGGCAGTCGGGGCGGAACCAATCGCACTCGCTATTATGGGCAACTCGAAGGAGTGACAGCCGAGGCCAGGCAACTGGCCGTGTCCGCTGCGGCTGCCGCGGGTAAGAGCGTGCACGATTGGCTGGAGTCGGCGGTCCGTGCCGCGGCGAAGCAGGAAACCCAGCACGGCGGGCCGCACCGTCCGATGGTTGCAGGCAGTGCGTCACGCGCCCCGGGGAAGGGGTAGCCCCCATGGCCAGCCGCTCAAATCCGCCTGGGACTCGATCGTAGAAACAGGTACCGATGCTCCCTGACTCTTTAACACAACCTGTGCCCCCGCTGGAAACGACGCGAATTGCGACAACGAGCTCGCAATGGCGCAAGCTGGGCCGATTGTTTTGCCCGACGGGCGAGTTGGCCTGGATGCGGTCGCACGCCTCCCACCCCACGCCTGAGTGCGTTGGTCCGAATTTGATCCGTGTTTATTTCGGCACGCGTGACGCAGAGCAGAGGAGTCATATCGGCTGGCTCGACTGCGAGCTGACGCCGCGGCCACGCGTCGTTCGCGTCGCGACCGAGCCGATCGTTGTTCCCGGTCCGCTGGGAGGTTTCGACGACAGTGGCACATCGATGGGATGTGTTTTGCAGCAGGGCGATCGGCGATTGCTGTACTACATCGGCTGGAATCTCGGGGTCACCGTCCCCTGGCGCAACTTTATCGGACTGGCGATCAGCGAATCGGCCGGGCAACCGTTCAAAAAATATTCGCGCGTCCCAATCATGGACCGCACCGATGAAGATCCGTTCTCCCTGTCGTACCCCTGGGTCTTGGAAGACAACGGCCGTTACCGCATGTGGTACGGTTCGAACCTGACGTGGGGCAGGGAACATAGCGACATGGGACACGTGATTAAACACGCCGTCTCGGATGACGGCATTCACTGGCATCGCGACCGTCGCGTTGTGCTCGGTTGTGCCTCGGAGGCCGAATTCGCGGTGACTCGGCCGTGCGTGCTCAAACGGCACGGCGATTACCACATGTGGTTTTGTGCGCGCAGCGATCGTTATCAGATCTTACGTGCCCGGTCGAACGACGGCCTGACTTGGGATCGAACGTCGCTCTCGGCCGACCTGGCCCCCACGCCGGGCGACTGGGACGGCGAGATGACCACCTACCCTGCCGTCATCGAACACGCTGGTGCGTTTTATCTGTTCTACAGTGGCGACGGTTATGGAAAGTCCGGATTTGGCGTCGCCATGTGTGATCGTCTCTGACCGGTGTCATCTGGACTTTCTGAAGGCTTAAGATCCATGCAACTCGTCACGGCACAAGACGACGTCGATTTGGCTGACACACCTGAGTTGTGCCGACTTCGCCGCGACCACCAGTGGCATATCCAGGAGCACGCTCAATCTTCCGAGGGAATCTGGCACACCGGCCAGGCCAGCTCGATCTCGTTTCCCGACGATGCGCACGATGACCTGTTTGATATCGAAGACCACTCGTTCTGGTTCCGGCATCGTAATCGCGTAATCGAAGGAGCCCTGGCACGTGCCGCCGCGCCGCGAGTCGTCTGGGAAATCGGCGCCGGAAATGGCTGCGTCGCGCGCCATTTGCAAACCTGCGGCTATGACATTGTGGCCATCGAACCGATGCTGCCGGGCGCGCGCAACGCGCGTCGCCGCGGTATCAATACGGTCGTGTGCGGCCAGTTTGAGATGCTCGAATTGCCCGCCGATGCGCTCCCGGCGATCGGCTGCTTCGACGTTCTCGAGCATCTGGAGTATCCTGCGGATCTCGTGGCAGAATGCTTTCGCACCCTCGCGCCAGGTGGACTGTTCATGGTCACCGTGCCTGCCCTGGGTTGGCTCTGGAGCGATGCCGACATCCTCGCCGGCCATTTCCGCCGCTATACCCGGGGCAGTCTGGCCCGTTTGTTGACTGGCGCTGGCTTCGAGGTCGCGAGCGCGCAATATTTCATGGCTGCTATGGTTGTACCGTTATTCTGCTTGCGCGCGTTGCCGTCGCTGTGGAGACGCAACGACGATCGCCAGCAAATTCTCCGTCGCTGCCAAAAGCAGATGGTCCCCAGCAAGTCCGAGCGCAGCTCGTCGCTTCCCGACCTGCTGCTCAACGTCGAATCGTCGCTGGCTCGGGTCATCCCCATGCCGATCGGCACGTCGGTGCTGGCCGTCGCTCGAAAGGCGAACTGACGACTCAACGTGTCACAACCCTTCGCCAAGCACGCAAATCGCTTTGGCAGGATCATCGTCGGCGATGACGGCCAGTATTCTCATGTTGAGCGCGCGTTGCATCTCAGGACTTGCCCGGATCACTCGCACGATACCAAAGCGCACGCCATAGCGCCGCAGCGTTGTTTGCAATAGCCTGGGATCATCCTGCGCAAAGCCCAGATAGGTAATCGGCAGAACGATGCGACAATCGCGCAGGGAATCGTACGTCAGGTCATCGACGATCATCGGTTCTCCGCGTTCGATCTGAAACTGCCGCATCAACTCGCCGATCGAGTGCTCGATCTTCGCGCGATCGGTGAGAATCGAAATGCCAACGACCTGGTAGCCATTCCGGAACGGCTGAGTATAGCGCCAGGCGATGAGCCACTGTGACGCAATCGCGATGACCAGAATGGCGGAGGCGCCGACCGTTTTTGCGATGTCGAAGCACGTGCGGTCGCCGTGTGCATTGCCGTTGCCGTTGACTCGGTTGGGCATCGACACTTTGGCGTGCTGCGAGACGGCCAGCGTGAGCAGGACCGCGACCGTGGCCAGGCAAAGTGAATCTTCGTACCAGTGTTTGACCAGACTGAGCGCATAGGGCGTCAGCAAGCCGATGCCGAACGCGGCGACCAATAAGGTGGCATTTCGCGCCGCCAGGTCGCGAGCACGCCGCCAGACATTGAACAGCACAGACCACGCTGCGACAAACGCCGCGAAAAACATTATTGAGATCAGCAGATTGAGGACCGAGACTCTGGCGCCGATCGCAAAAGCGGGCAGATAGGCAATCTCGGGCGTGCCTGGAAACTGCATTCCAGCCGCGACTTTCTGCAGCTCGGATGCCGAGAATGCGTGCGCCAGGCACCGCCAGAACTGCGGTCGATTGGAAAACAGGTCGAGCGGGTTGACCGCCTGTGAAGCCAGAAACTCGGCCATCCTGGGCGCTTCGGCGCATGGCGGATTGGATTGCAACTTAACGGCCGACCAGGCAATTGCACCCAGCACAATCAACGAGGCGGCCGACAGGCCGATCTTCGACAGTGGGCTTCGCAGCGACCCCGCCGCCAGGCTACTGGCGGCGAGCGGAATGATGATCAGGTAAATCGCCTTGGGATGCACGTAGCAGACGAGCGAAAAGACGAAGACGCTGGCCACCATGAGAGCCGCCGTCTTAAGGATTGATTGGCCGCCGAGCATCTTTTGGCCAAGAACCAGGAGCACCGCCGCCGCCGCGAGCAAGAAGACTTCGGCACGCAGGACGACGAGGCCGTAAAACGCGGGTCCGAGCGCCATGAGCAACAGGAACGGCGCGCTGCGTGGCCGCCACGTCCCGATGAACGATTGCAGGGCGACAACGAGCACCGTTAGCGCCGCGAGCGGCGGCAGCCGATAGGCCAGCCAGGAATCGCCGAGCCAGCTCAGGCTCGACCAGAACACGGCGGCAGGCTTGAGCAGCAGCGGCGGCGTCTTGAGGAAGCTCTCCACGCAAAACGGAATCAACGACTGCCGCATTCCGTCGCCGAGGAAGTACCGCTCCAGAATGATCCGGTTGGCAACCTCATCGGGATAGATCGGCAGCCACAGCGCCTGGTAAACGCTCCAGCCAAATACAAAGATCGCCGCGACCGGCAAGATCCATCGCTGAGCGAATGAACAGGCCTTGCGGGCCAGATGCCGGTTCTCTGCCATGAAATTGTCCAAGAACGTGTCTTCAAATTGCCAGAAAGTCTAAGAATTGTTACGACTCCGCTTCTTGGTTTCTGACGTCAAGGCACGTAGCCGTAACGAGAGGCTGGCTGTCCAAAGCTGCCGCAGTCAAACCAGGCCAGTCAAACCCGGTCTGTCAAAACCGTTTCCGTTGCAAGGCCATCGCAGCCATGGCGCGCAACTTCGCCCAGGGCCGGATACCGTCCGTGCCATCGATCAGTTCCAGCTTCCTCCGGCGCATACTCATTCCTTCACTTTGAAGAAGCGGAGCGCGGGGACGCGCGAGGCTTCGACGGCCGGTGCGGTGTACAGTTCGCCGGGCTTCGTGTCGCGTGAAATCAGCACCGAGGGTCCGATCCAATTGTCCTTCGCGATCGTGACGTTGTTGGCGACCGTGGCGTTCACCCCGAGGAAACTGTTTTCGCCAAGATCGCAGAAGCCAGCAACGACGACGTGCGACGAAATAAAGCAGTTGGCCCGGACGGTCGAATGGTGACCGATGTGGTTACCGCTCCAGAGAACGACGTTGTTTCCCAGCGTCACGAACGGCTGAACCGTGTTGTCCTCGAAGATGAAGCAGTGCTCCCCCAGCTTGACGTTGGGCCAGACGAAGGCTCGAGAACTGATGTAACTGGCAGGCCGGTACCCCTTCTGTTTCGCTGCTTCGTAGAGTCGCGTTCGCAGGCGATTGAGCTGCGTGTAGACCAGCGCCGCGAAGAATTCCACGTCGCTGGCGGGAAACGACTGGGGGAGCGTTTCAAACGGAACGACCGGCAGGCCAAGGAGCCGGTCGCGCTTCAGATACGCAGATTCCACGGTGAAGCCCACGACTTCATACGGAGAATCGTGGGTGAAGTATTCATACGCGATTTCGGCGAACGCGCTGTCGCCGATGATCACGAGTTTCTTCGTCTTCTCCATGACTGGCGGGCCTTGACAGCGATCGCCCTTTCGAGGGCATTTAAGGTGTGGGAGCGTACCGATTTGCAGAAAACCGGGCAATGCCGGTATTCCTGCCGAACGGCTGGATCGACCCGCATTGAAACTTCTTCGCATTCCCACGAGGCGGCGTGACGTAAGTCGCAAATAGATTCGTTGATAAGACCCCCCAAAGATGAATAATCTCAGTGTGAATAAATTGCAGAAAGCGCGCACTTGGGTTTTTGGCCCGCCGCGCCGCCGCATCGACCTGTCGTCTGGCGGTTTACGGCGAATCATGTGGACCGCGCTCAGCTGTGCAAAAACCGACGGCCATTTCAGCCAAATCGCCATAACCTGCTGTTGCGAAATGATCACCGTCACGCAATGCATTATTCATTCGCTCCAAAACGTTATTCATTTCACTTCTCAGACCACTTACGTCACAAGTCTTCCCATTTTCACAGGCCACGAAATGACGCGGCTGCGACCACCCTCTCGGAATCCGCGACGCCGAACTCTCGCGGTAGCCAGACTTCGCCGCCGTGGAGCAGGTTTATTAACCTGCTCGTCCAGACGTCAAAGAAACAAAAGACGAGCACTTCACCGCAGATGACGCGGATCTTCACGGATGGGCAATTTGACCTCGTCTGTATTTGATCGGCGTCCCGTGCATTTTCCCGCGGTTTCTTCAAAGAATGCAAAGATCGTCGGCTTTCGCTCCCGCGAAAGTGTGCTCTTCCGCCCGTCTGGTCGTTCCAGTCCTTATGTTACTTTGCATCTACCCGGTACTCGCCCCGCCTCCAGATCCCGGCCATTTCTATTAAGGTGCGCACGAAAACGTGACCTCGCATCCATTCCGAACTCCGTACCTGGCACTCCGTACTCGCCCTGTGCCATCGTGCGCGTCCCGCTCCCTCAAGCCTGCTGGCGCACACCGCGCTTGAGATGCCTAAGATGACCGCGATTTCAGAAATGCATCGGCTCCGTTCTCCATTCCGAATTCCGCATTTCACGGCGCACCCCGATCCCTGGCGCTCATGTGAATCTTCATGAACGCATAAATCGTTCGCGGGATCGACAATTCAGGTGACGCCAGGCTCTGCACCGGTTCGGAAGCGATTCACTTCCGGATGGCAAGCCAGAGCGTCAACTCCTCGACAGGCAGCGAATTTTCACGCACGCCCGAAGTGCCGAGGGAGAGGTCGTGCCGTCCGTGGACAGCCGACACAGTCGGCTCGTGAATTGTTCCCCGTTTGGAACACTGGTCAAGGAGTTTTTTTGGCGTTTGTTTCAGATTGTTGCAGGCCGTGACGACGGCCAGCGGCGCGACGGAGCATGCCCAGTTGTGGCCGGGGCAGCTCCCGGAACGACGTCCCCCAACCGGAACGTACTTCCGAGAATCACGGTCCTTCGAGATACCGAAGATTCGGCATTGATCGTAACTGCGTGATGCCCGCGGCTGTCACTTTCGTCCGCCTGAGGTCGAGCAGGACGAGATTCGTCAACCCCCCCAGGCCGGCAACCCCTTTGTCGCTGACGCGCGTGTCGTACAGCCGCAGATTCGTCAATTGCCGTAAGTCTTTCAGGTGAACAAGGCCCGCGTCGCTGATATTGCGACTCGGCAGTGTCAGGGCCTCGAGCTTTGCTCTACGCGCCGCAAAGGTGATGATAGACTGGCCGGAGCGATTGTTTGCACGCTTGCCGCAAATGGGCTGAGTCAGGTGAATTCCCGAGGTCACTCCCAATGAACCTGTCAGACCTGCATATCGACCGCCTTTCCCCTCCCGAGTCCAAAATTGCGTTGTTCCGCACGCTCTTTCGAGGGCGTAGCGACATCTATGCGCAGCGTTTCGACAATCGCCGGACTGGTAAATCAGGATATTCACCCGCGTGTGGCAACGAGTGGGCTCCGGGCATTTGCGAAAAGCCCAGGATCAAATGCACTGCTTGCTTGCACCAACGGTTTCTGCCTGTCACCGATGACGTCGTCCGCTGGCACCTTTCCGGACACGACGACGCCGGCCGCGACTTTGTCATGGGAATTTACCCGTTGTTGCGCGACGAGACATGCTTCTTCCTGGCAATCGACCTGGATAAGAAAAACTGGCAGGAGGACGCGCGAGCGGTTATGGACACGTGTCGTCGCCTCGACTTGCCGGCCGCGCTGGAGCGATCTCGCAGCGGAAATGGCGGACATCTGTGGCTATTCTTCGACGAAGCCATCTCCGCGACGCTGGCACGCAAGCTCGGCTCGCACCTGTTGACCGAGACGATGGAACAGCGGCCAGGAATCGGGCTCGATTCATACGATCGTTTCTTTCCCAATCAAGACACGCTCCCTCAAGGGGGTTTTGGAAATTTGATCGCACTGCCTTTGCAAAGGGCGCCTCGAGAGCGGGGAAACAGCGTTTTTCTCGACGATGACTGCGAGCCGCACGTCGACCAATGGGCGCTCTTATCTTCGATACGCCGAATCAATCGGGCGACCGCCGAGACAATCGTCGCTCAGGCGGAGAAAAAGGGGCGGGTCGTCGGAGTGCGAGTCGTTCCGGCGGAAGACGACGATGCCCAACCGTGGAACGCGCTTCCCTCCCGCCGCCGAAGGGAACCGCCATGCGACGGACAACTCCCAAAACAACTCGAATTGATCCTGGGCAATCAAATTTACGTTGCCAAGGACCAATTGACACCGGCGTTGCAAAATCGACTGGTGCGACTGGCGGCGTTTCAGAACCCCGAGTTTTACAAGGCCCAATCCTTGCGCCTGCCGACTTATGGCAAACCGCGGGTCATCGCTTGCGCCGAGGACTGCCCGCAACACATCGGCTTGCCTCGTGGTTGCCTGGGCGACTTGCAATCGTTGCTGTCGGACTTGAGGGTGGATATTGTCTTGCGAGATGAACGGTACCCCGGCAGGCGACTGGACGTCGCATTTCACGGCCGTCTGCACGCCGACCAAGAGACCGCGGCCAAGGCGATGCTGGCGCACGACACCGGAGTACTCGCCGCCACAACTGCTTTCGGAAAAACCGTGGTAGCCGCATGGCTCATCGCGAACCGCAGTGTCAATACCCTGATTGTCGTTCATCGTCGCCAATTGGTGGAACAATGGGTGCAACGCCTGGCAACATTTTTAGACGTGCCACCACAGAAAATTGGTCAAATCGGCGGCGGGCGCAAGAAGCCGACAGGCTCGCTGGACATCGCCCTGATTCAAAGCCTGTCGCGAAAGGGCATCGTCGACGACCTGGTTGCCGACTACGGACATCTCGTCGTCGACGAATGCCATCATCTGTCCGCCGCCAGTTTCGAGCAGGTCGTCCGCCAGTCAAAGGCAAAGTTCGTCACAGGTCTGTCGGCGACGGTGACTCGGAAAGATGGACACCACCCGATCATCTTCATGCAGTGTGGACCGGTTCGCCATCGAGTCGATGCCAGGCTGCAGGCTGCCGCGCGGCCCTTTGAACATACCGTTTTTGTTCGTCCGACGGGTTTTTGTGCGTCGGGAACTGGCTCCGAAGACAGGCGAGTCCAGTTTCAGCAGTTGTACTCGGAGCTGATCGCAGATGAGGTCCGCAACCAGCTTGTCTGCGATGAGGTTAACCAGGTTGTTGGGGAGGGTCGATCGCCACTGGTATTGACGGAGCGCAACGAGCATCTCGACACCCTGGCCGAGCGCCTGTCCGAGAGCATTCAACACTTGATCGTACTGCGCGGTGGAATGGGTAGAAAGCAGATCTGCGAAGTTGTCGCCCGGCTCTCGGCGATTCCCGAGTACGAGCCCCGCGCGTTGATCGCAACCGGACGATATATCGGCGAAGGCTTCGATGACGCACGGTTGGATACGTTGTTTCTCACCCTGCCGGTATCGTGGCGCGGCACAATCGCGCAATACGTCGGCCGGCTGCACCGCTTGCACCATCGCAAACGCGAGGTGCGCGTCTATGACTATTCGGACCTAAATGTGCCCATGCTGGCGCGCATGTTCGACCGGCGTTGCCGCGGTTATGAAGCGGCCGGTTACAGGATCCTGCTGCCGGCAAGCGCCGTGCCGGGCTGGCCTTTGGACGTCCCGCTGCCTGTCAACCCGGAATGGAAGAGCCAATATGCGGCCACGGTCGGGCGGCTCATCCGTGACGGCATCGACGCGCCGCTGGCGAATCTGTTCACACATGTGGCCCGATCGGTTCCACCCGATGCTGAAGGAGTCGGTCGCGCCCGCAGTGCGACCGAGGCCTTTCTCTACCGGCGCTTGCAGACGCTTCCACAGACCGCCGGACGGTTCCGCTTGAATGCCGATCTGCCTATTCCGTTTGACGGCAACGGTCGGATGGAGGTCGACCTGCTGTGTGCCGAGGCACGGCTCGCTATTGAATTGGACGGTGCGCAGCATCTCGATAGCCCCGAGGCGTATCGGCGCGACCGGTGCAAGGATATGCTCTTGCAGCAGGACGGCTATATCGTGCTGCGTTTCCTGACCGACGACGTGGGAAGGCACCTTGGCACCGTGCTTGACGCGATCCTCAGCGCGCTATCGCGCTGCGAAGCGAATCGACGAAACGAGCGTCGTCATGATAAATGTCACCGCGCCGGGGAGAATTGAACCGCCCGCAAAAACCGCCGACATTTCGTATTCGTTTCGCCGGCCCGGCATGGTATAATTTTGATTATGAGCAGCGAATCGAACAGTGCCGTCCTGGACAAACTTTTTGACCCGGTGGAAAAATGCCTCACACCGGAAGTGGCCAGACGTCTCGTTGGTGTTCGCGCACCGGCCGAAGTGCAGGATCGGCTCGACGAATTGGCCGATAAATGCAGTGCTGGTACGCTGACGCCTGAAGAGCAGAGCGAATATCAGACGTACGTGCGGGCGATCAACTTCATCGGCGTCCTCCAGTCGAAAGCCCGCGCTGTCCTGGCCTCGGACGCAGCCCACTGATTTGCATGGCGATCGATGCCGCCGAGCGTGCTTCCGTAAAGTATGTCGCCGAAACGCGTGGCATAAAAGATCGGTGGCTCGCGGCTCCAGATCATCGCCGGCACCAACCTATTTGCCGCCGGATTTCAATTCGACCACCGTCTCGCACAGCTTCGACCGGCGATACAGCGCGCGCAGTGTGTACCGCCCCTCGACGATGGGAGCATTCAGCGGTTTTGCGAACTGGAAGCCTGTTTCGGTCTTCTCCGGCTCCGCGAAGTCTTCATTGACGATCACGTCAATCTTCTCCCCCTCCTCGCTCTGCCTTGCCTCCACGATTTGCAGCACGACCGGGGCGAACTTGAATTTCGGGGGCTGTTCCAGGCGAATCGACCCGGCCAGTCCAAATGGTTTGCCGGGCACGAGCGTCAGCGACCGGGCTGCCTCTTTCTGGCCGGTCACCTTCGACGTGGGACTGAGATTCAGTTTGTCAGTGTCTGTGGAGCGAACATTCATCTCTGGAAAGGAGACAATCGGCAGCCGGTCTACCTCCTCGTCTGACAATTCGGAGATTGTCCCCAGCCGTCCGGCAGCGCGATGGCGTTCGTCGTCGATGATCGTGATCTGGACCGACCTTCTCGGGCCAGCGACTTCATGGGCCTCGAACTGGTGCTTGCCTGCGGTCCAGGGCCTTCGGAGCGTTAGTCGGATCGCCCAGAGTCCCTTGGACTTGTCGCCTGCCGTGTCTCCGCCGGCCTCCTGGCAAATGACGCCCGCAGCATCTTTCAGACGAACGATGAACACATTGCTCTGGCTGTCGATTGCGCCCGACACGACGATATCGGAAGTTGACAGATACGTTTCACCGCCGATGGGATGTGCAATTAACGTCGGTTCAGGCGGTGCCTCCACGTCCCCGGCATTCACCGACCGGGCGTACAAAGCCGCCACCACCGCGAAAGTGACCGCAAGCCTGATAGCCGACATCGTGGCCTCTCCCCGGCGCCAGTTGACGCGAACACAGCGAGCAACGGGAATTATATTCGGGCATTCCCCGGCCGGCCAAGGCCGGGGGTTCGTCGGCAGTGGGGTCATTTGAAATTCTTTGCCGGGCGAGGGGATTTGACGTAAGTCAGGGACGATTGCTTGGCCTATCGCGTGCCGACTAGGTAACAAAAAAAGCGGAACGCGAGGAGGAAGCCAATTGCATCCGCCACCAGGATTCCCACGATAATGGGATGTTCGCACACGTACGGCCAGAACTTGTCTGTGATGAAGTAAATCGGGCCAATGCGCGGCTTTCTGGATTCGTCCATCCTCCGATTGTAACCGCCAGCGCAAACAAAAACCCCGCCGAATCGCTCCGGCGGGGTTCGTCGTTTCCGGCCTATTCCTCAACGGGCGCTATCACCCGCTCATACAGTTCGTCGACCTCAAACGGCGCCACGTCCCGATTATTGCAGGCGTCGCAGCACTTCTTCAGCCGCGTGTGGTAGAACCCGACCGTAGCCGGCGCGCGAGGCCAGCCACAACATTTCCTTATCTTGGCGTTCGCAATATTCACCCCGACGCAGCCACTCATGACGTTCGGCCGAATTCGAAATGGACCATCACCGGCACGTGGGCTCGTCGCCAGAAAGGCGATGACGTTATGTCGCCCCGCTGGGGCTTAGCGCCAGAGATCAACGCCGTACCTGGGGCTGACGCCGCCAGGCTAAATTATGCCGCCGCTGCCGCGGCTTTCGGCTTGCGAGTGTGGCTGGAGGGGGTGCCACGCGCTGCGCGAGAGAGGAGACTCGGGAGGGGTGAAAGGGGAAGTCCCGGGACCGGCGCCTGTGACGCGGCGAAGAGGCAAGCTCGATCCAGGCCCATTGTGCGGCTCGGGGCATGTGCCGTTGTCCAGATCTGGGGCATCAATAAGCTTGCCGATGACTTCTTAACTTCGGCAACGTTTGATTCGGCAGGTCGAGCATGCAGACCGGGGACCTGCCCCAGCCACACGAGCGGCGCCGATCTATTTGCCGCCGGATTTCAATTCGAGCACCGTCTCGCACAATTTTGTCCGGGGGAGATGGATCAAGGACGTTATTTCCCCTTCAGACAGTACAACTTTCCGTCTTCAACAGCGACGAGCACCTCGGCACGGCCGTCGCCGTCGATGTCGGCCAGGACCGGCTCACCGACGCGGCGCCCCAGCGCAACGGACCACAACAACCGCGGCTGGCCGTCGCGCTCGCCGAGCGCGTGCAGCTTGCCGTCTTCGCCCCCGAAGAGCAGCTCGCTCCGGCCGTCGCCATCCAGGTCGGCGGCGATCATCCGGCTGATCGGGCGCCCCAGGTCGAGGTGCCAGCGCTGGTCGCTGCCGTTGCCGACGGCGAGCTTGGCGTCGGAGGGGCAAGTCGGGCACTGAGCCGGCGGACCCGGCGCAAAACAGCGCACGAGGCCGTCCGGCTGGGGGTGCAGAATCTCCCGGCGACCATCGCCGTCGACATCGACGAATTGTCCCCATTTCCCCGCCGCGTCGCGCGTCATCCCGAAATGCCACACCGGCCGGCCTTCCAGATCCGTGACCAGCGCCAGGGCAAATGCGCCGTGATGGTACACCAGAGGCTTGCCGTCGGCGGAGAGACTGGCCACCGAGGGGAACGAATAGGCAGTCCAGTGTCCGGCGAGCGCGTCTGAAAGGACTACGGGCCCAACGAGGTCTTTGTTGTTCCTGACATCGATGATGCCGTAGAAATTTTCGGAACAAACCAGCCAGTCGTCGGCGCCGTCGCCGTCGTAATCCAGGACGGCTCCCGGAAAGTGCGCCACGAACACAACAGGATTCGTGCCGTACCGACCGTAATCAGTGCGGACCCAGAGTTGTTTCCCCGTTTTCCCGTCATAGGCGGCGACCAGGAAGCGGCGTTCATGGTCGGGACCTTCACCCGACATGCGCAACAGGATCCATCGACCGCGCCCCGGACCGAGCCGACCCGTCGGGCCGCGGTTCAGCGTCGTCATTCCGGGCAACAGCTCGAGCCGGTGTTTCTCCTTGCCGTTCCCGTCCAGGATGACGCAAGCGGGTCTGCCCGCAGGGTCAGTCACGGTGGCCACCACTTCATTGTCACCGTCGCCGTCGACGTCGCAGACCAACGGCCCCAGGCCGGCCGGGTCGACCAGGAGTTCGGCAGTCTCGAACGGTCGCTCAAGAAAGTTGCGTTCGACTTTGCCTGCGGAAGAGCAAAGCAGGCAGTTGCCGGACGAGTTGCGAACCAGAATCCGGCGCTGGCCCGACAGGTCGGCGACCAGCGGCGGCGGAGCCAGGTACGTGGTCGGCGTGGGAGGGACATACTGATAGACCTCACGTCCGTCGATCAACGTGACAAGTTTCGCTCCATCCCAGACGATCTTTTCAGAAGGATTCGACGGCACGGGGAGGCTGCCGGAAGCTGCCTGTTCGGAGATCGTTTTTCCCTGTTCCAACCCGCCCGGACCAAGACGGCAACTGTGAACGCCGTCTGGAAACCGCAGCAGGAAATCAGTAGAGCCGGGCGTCTCGCGCCGCACGGCCGCATTGCCTTTGGCGATCGGACTGCTGCCGGAAAAGAGACGCCAGTCGCCACCCAGTGGCAGCTCGCGCAGGACGGGAACCGCCTCGGCCTGCTGCCAGACGGTTTTCAGCGTGCCGGCCTCCCAACGGCAAATGTGTAATTCCGATCCGCTGCGGAGCAGGAGTTCCTGCTTGCCGTCGCCATCCAGGTCGTCCGCCGCCAGCACTTCGGCAGCCGGGAGTTCGGCCAGGCGTTCACCCGTCGTCGCGTCGAAGACCACGAGTCGAGTCTCGCCATCGCCGTGCTCGTTCTTGATCGACGCCAGAACAAAATAGTGACCGTCGTTGTTGAGGTCGTAGACCAGGCTTGTTCCGGCCGGGGAAACTGTGACACGCTTCTGATACTGATCTTCGGTGCCGCCGATGACAACTTTCCAGAGCTCGCGTGCGAAGGTCCTGCCGTCCTGAGAAACCGCTTTCAAGCCGGGGAGCGATGGGTTAATCATCACGAGGGCAGGACAAACATCCGCCGGCCGCAGTTTGACAGCCGCAACCGTGGCCATGTACGTCCGGATGGACGGGCCATACGAAGCGTAGAAAGTCTGGCGGCCATTCCGTACGTCGAAGGCCCAGATCTGCTCATGGCTGATCACGACGATCTCGTCGTGGCCGTCTCCGTCCAGATCGGCGACCAGGATCAACGGCGAATAGAACACGCCGGTCACACGCTGGCGAACGCGGAACCGCGGGCGGTCGAGGCCGTCTTCGAAGCTCACCAGTCGGACATCGCCCCCTTGCGGGGCTGGCGGAGTCTGGCCGCTGGCGGTCGCGGCGATCTGCACACCCGCCACGCCCGGCAGAAGATTCCCGACCCGAGTGTGACCGCCAAAGTTGTTTTCGTTGAGCCAGAGGTGAATGGCCTCGCCCGTCCGGCCGTTGACCATGTAGCTGTCGATTTTCCCGGCGCGCGTCGTGGTGGCGAAGATGCCCCGAGAGCCGTCACCCGCAAAGTCCAGAATGTCGATGATGGTCGGGTTGAGAAAATTGTCGAGTTTCCAGAGGAGCTTGCCGCGATTGTCCCGACAGGCGATCGAATTGGCACTCAACGCCAGGAACTCGTCCACTCCGTCACCCGTGACGTCGCGAACGACGATCGTTTCCAGAGGGACGTGCGGCCCACCCAGGTCGAGAGACCAGGCGACCACCGGTTCCTCCGCCAGGCCCCCCCGGATCGGGCATTCAGCAGACAGCGCGGGGTCGTGTCGGTACATGGGCCAATCGCTGCCAGCCAGAAACGGCTGAGTGGATGGCTTTGCATCGGCGGCTGCCAACAGACCGGCAGCTCCGCTAACGACAGTTCCGATCACGAATTCGCGCCGTGACAGCGAAGTGCCGCTTTGGCCGGGGCTGGTCATGCGATTCTCCACGACGTGCGACTGGCAATTATTCCGGGAACGTCTGCTGCGACTTGGGGATTCGCTGGGCCAGGTTCTTTATGCCGCGGTAGAGCGGGTCGCGCGGGTCGGTCTGCTGCAACTCGTCGTACTGCTTCAGGAGGGCGCTGGCGCGGTCGTCGCTGTAGGGATGCGTGCGGAAAAAGGCGGCAAAGGGCAATTTCGGATCGTTACTCCGCTGGTGCAGCCGATCGAATAACGCCGCCATTTCCCGCGGGTCGTAGCCGGTGCGATAGGCCCAGGCGGCGCCGTCGCGGTCGGCTTCGGCTTCGTCCTGTGGACGAAACGGGCGGGAGAGCATCCGCGTCATCGTCGCGCCCGCGGCAAAAAACTGCTGCGGGTCGAAGCCCCCCGCCGCGTTGTCGAATGTCTGCTGGAGCATCCTGGTCCGCTTCAGCGGCCAGAGCAGGTGGCCGCGGTCGAGGTGCGACAGCTCATGCCCCACGATGCCGACGAGCGCCGCCTCGCTGTCGGCAAACGACAACAGGCCCTTAAAGAAGAAGAGAGTCCCGCCGGGGAACGAGCGCGCATCGACACGGGGAGAATCGACGAGGTTGATCGTCAACTTCTGGTAGCGCTTGGCATTCTGCATCGAGGGACGGATCGTCTCGACGAGTTGCTTCAGATAGTCGACCTCTTTCCCTTTGCGGACCACCCGCAGCTCCTGCTGCTGGAGATACGCGAGGAATGCTTCGACCTGCGGCTGGCCAAAGGCGACTTCGTTTTTGTACGAGACTTCGATTTTCTGGAGGGCGCGCTCGGTGTCGGCGTCCAGATTGCCGAACATGCGATCCCAGAACTCGTCGGGATTCGCAAAGCCCTTGGGCAAGAACGGAATGCCGGGATTGGTCTGGGCGCGTGCGGGAGCAGCGGTCAACACGGTGAGCAGGAGCCCGGTCAGGGTGACGTTTCGCAGCGGGCCGGTGGGGAGGAGCATTCCTGAGATGGTAGCGATGAGGGATGCGAATTCCCAAAGATTTCCGGGAGGGGAAGCGGGGCGTTCTTTGGGTGCCTAACCAGCCGGGACCAATTCTCTTCGAATCGGTGCCCGCCGGCCGCTCGCCGGGTGATAGCGCTATTGGCCCACAGATAATATGACCCAGGCGAGCGGGGGGTGTTAACCCCCTGGTTTCTCCGAGCGTCGCAAGGCAATTCATTGCAATAACTTATGTATTACCGGCCAGGCTCCGGACCAGCTGTTAATCTGTAACGATCAGGCAAACTTTGGCGATTCTGCTGAAGTTGCGGGCCTCGGCCGGTCGATAAACCTGACTATGGGCGGGGGGGCGCAGTCTCTAATTCGAGGGCGCCATGATTCAAGGTCTGTATCTCTCTGGACAGGGAGCACAGATCCAGACGCTTCGCCAGGACGTGATCGCCAACAATCTGGCGAACGCGTCCACGACGGCGTTTAAGCGCGAATTGTTTCTGGCGCAGGCCCATGCCCCCTACGATGTCGAACAGGGGCGGCGCACCTGGTTGCCAGGCAACCTCGACAACATGCCCGGCGGCGTCAGCCCGGCGGGAACCTCCACCGATTTCACCCAGGGCGAACTGACACACACCGGCGCAGCATTTGACGTGGCGTTTCAGGGACAGGGGTTCCTCAAGGTTTCGAACGGCAAGGAAACCTTCCTGACCCGCGACGGACAACTCGAAATCAGCGCCCAGAATCAACTCGTGACCCGCGACCTGGGCTATCCCGTCCTGGGGATTAACGGTCAGCCGATTTCGCAGCTCAATCCCGACCTGGCGATCGACGTGCATCCCGATGGTCTGGTGATGCAGGGAGATACCGAAGTCGGCCGGCTGGCTCTGGTCGAGCCGCAGAAATACACAGACCTCACGAAGACGGGTCGCAATCTGTACGGCGTCTCGGGGCGGCTCACGCCGGCGAAACCTGAGACTCAGCTCAAACAGGGCTACGTCGAAAATTCCGGAGTCAAGCCGGTTGCCAGCATGATGGAGCTGATCGAATCATCGCGGGCGCTGGAAGCCAACGTCAATCTGATCAAGTACCAGGACGATTCGCTCGACCGGCTGCTGTCAAGTCTGCCGCGCAAGTAATTCCCGGAGATCACCGGTCTCAAGCGACCCGGACAGGTTGGAAACGTCATGAGCATTCGATCGCTGAATACCGCCGCGTCCGGCATGGACGCCATGCAGTTCCAGTTGGACGTGATCGCCAACAACCTGGCGAACGCGCAGACGACTGCATTCAAGAGCTCGCGAGTCAACTTCGAAGATCTGTTTTACCAGCAGTTCAAGATCCCCGGCATGATCAACCAGCTCGGTCGTCCAACCTCGACGGGGCTGGCGGTCGGCCTGGGCACCCGCGTGCAGAGCACCGAACTCAACATGCAGCAGGGGAGCCTCAATAACACGGGCCAGCCCCTCGACCTGGCGATCGCCGGCGACGGGTTCTTCCAGATCAACGACGGCAACCAGTTTCTGTACACGCGTGCCGGAAACTTCTCGGTCAACGCCAACGGCGAAATCGTGCTGGCCTCGGCCGACCAGGCCCGGCCGCTCGAACCAGCCATCAGCATTCCGCAGGACACGCTGCAGATCTCGATCTCCTCGGACGGCATTGTCTCGGTGCTGCAGGCCGGCCAGACGCAGTTGAACCAGGTCGGACAGATTCAACTGGCCCGGTTCATCAACCCGCAGGGCCTGCTCCAGACCGGGCAGAACCTGTACGCGCAGACCGTCGGTTCGGGGAACCCGCTGATCTCGACCCCCGGCCAGGACGGACTGGGAACAGTGCGGCAGCAGTTTCTCGAACAGTCCAACGTCGAACCGGTGCAGCAGCTCGTGAGCCTGATCACCACACAGCGGACTTTTGAACTCAACAGCCAGGCGATTCAGGTCGCAGACCAGGCGTGGCAACTCGTGAACAATCTCAGGCGATTCTAAGTCGGACAGAAAGCACAATTGCGATGGAAGGTCTCGTTCATACCCTGATTCCGCCGGCGATGCCCGGCGTCTGGAGCAATCTGCGCCGCGCCGTTGCCGGTGCGGCGATCTGCGCCTGGTCGCTGCCGGCGAGCGCGGCCATCATCGAACTCAAGGAATCGGTCGAAGTTTCCAGCGCCGTCGTACAACTGGGGCAGGTGGCCGAGATTCACGATCCCGACCCGAAAGTCGCCGCCCGCCTGGCTGCGGTCACGCTGTTTCCAGCCCCGGCGGCGGGACGAACCCGGGAAGTGGACTTCGACACGATCCGCGGCCGACTCGCTGCTCAGGGCTTCAACCTGGCCGATCTGGAATTCTCAGGCAGCAGCATGCTGACTGTCAGCAGCGGGCGCGCGGGCCATCGTGTGGCATCGACGCCGAGCCAGGCGCTGGCCGATCTGGCGCAGCGCCGGGCCGACGAACTTGTCACGGCGGCGATTCGTCAATACCTCAAAGAAGAGGCGGCGGCGCTGGGCAACGTGCAAATCGAGCTGCAACTGACGCCGAAACAGGCGTCGTGGATTTCGGCAGCCGCCTCGGCCCGGATCGAGATCTCGGGAGGGAGCGAGCCCTGGATCGGACAGCAGAACCTGCGCGCCGGAATCTACGACCGGCAGGGACGCCGGCAGGAGTTTCAAGTCGCCTGCCAGATCAAGCCGCTGCCGCAGGTCCTGGTCCCCACGGCGAATCTGCCCAAAGGACACATTGTGCGTCCCGATGACGTTTCCTGGAGGCAGCAGCCGGCCGACAAGCCCGGACAATCGTTCGTCGATCGCGAAGAACTGGTCGTGGGCCAGGAAACACAGCGGACCCTGCGCGCCGGCGAACCGATCGCCATGATCGACGTGCGGGGCGTGCCGCTCGTACGCCGCGGCGACATCGTCAGCGTGGTGGCCCGCAATCAGGGAATCGTCGTGCGAACGGACGGGAAAGCGATGACGGACGGCGGACTGGGACAGGCGATCAAAGTGCTCTCCCTCGATGGCCGTCGCGAATTGAGCGCACGCGTCACGGGATATCACGAAGTCGCAGTCGGAGGCCCGACCGGCGATGAGCCGGCCGCTCAGGGAAATGGGACGGGAATCCGACTGGTGACGGCGACAGCGAAAGCTCAAGGAACCCAGGTCACGACCGCCGAAGCCACGGCTGACGCGAATCGACCTGGAACGCAAGCACGATTGACACGAGGGGGGAACCAGAGATGAACGCTCAAAGGAAATTGATCCTGGCGGGAACCGTCACGCTGGCGATCGCCAACTCAATCCATGCGCAACCTCCCGGAATGCTGGGACAGTACCCCAGCGACCCGGCGCTGGTGGGGCCGGCGCCGCCGATCGTCGATCCCGGTGCGCTGGGACTGACCAGCCCCCTGCAGCCCCCCGCGCTGCCCCCGGGGCAATTTCCGCCGGGGCAGATACCGGGGCGCCCCTTGCGCCGGCGGGATCTGTCGTGGATTTACATCGACCGGCCGAAACCGCGCAAGGTCGGCGTTCACGACATCATCACCGTGGTCGTCGACGAAAAATCCGAAGTCACACAGAACTCACGCTTCAACCGCCAGCGCAACGCCGTCTACACGGCACAGCTCCGGGAATGGCTGCGAATCAACAGTACGGGCGACCTCGACGTCGCCGCCACCAACTCCCCCGGGGTCAACGGCCAGTTGCGAAGCCAGTTGCAGTCGTACGGCCAGGGCCTGAGCCAGGAAGGGATGAAATACCGGATTGCGGCCACGGTGGTGGACATTCTCCCCAACGGAACGCTGATCCTGGAGGCTCATAAGAGCATTCGGTCCAACAGCGAGCTGTGGGAGTATTCGCTCACCGGCCGGATTCGTTCGCAGGATGTTTCCGGAAACAACACCGTCAACAGCGAAAACGTCGCCGACCTGATCATTGCCAAGCGCGAGCACGGCAAGATTCAGGACAGCACCAAGCGCGGCTGGCTGCAGCGATTTTACGACTTGTTCCTGCCGTTCTGAGAGCTTGATCGCGAGTGCGGGTCCATCACTGTCACAATCATACGAACGCCATGTTTCTCTCATCCCGAATCCCGACTGAATCAGTCCGAAAGGCCCTGCGGGGCCTGATCGTGCTGGCGACCGTACTGATCGCCGGTGCGAGCCCGGCGCTGGCCCGTCCGCGGCTGGAAAACATCTGCACCATCTCGGGGCAGCAGGAATTGCGGTTGATCGGCATGGGTCTGGTGACGGGACTCAAAGGGACCGGCGACGGCGGAAAATATCTGCCGATGATCAATGCCCTGGGAATGACGCTCCGGCGGCTCGACAACGCAGCCACCGGCCCGACCGATCTCAAGGACGCCAACAACGTCGCGCTGGTCCTGATCGAAGCCACGGTTCCGGCCAACGGGATCCGCCGGGGACAGCGAATCGACTGCTACGTGAACTCGATCGGGGCCTGCAAAAGCCTGCGGGGCGGACGGCTGATGATCGCTCCGCTCGGGACCCAGGTCGTCACCGACGAGCGGGTGATGGGGATCGCCGGCGGGGCCGTGCTGATTGAAGATTCGGCCGTCACGACCAGCGGCAAGATCCCGGGAGGCCTCGTGATCAACGAAGACGTCATCAACAACTTCATTCAGAACAACCAGTTTACGCTGCTCCTGGACCACGACCACGCGAGCTTCCGGTCAGCCAGCGAGGTGGCCCGCGTGGTCAATGCCGACGTCAGCTTCGAAGCCGGCGGGAAGCAACTGGCCAAAGCCATCAGCCCGGGCGTCGTGCAGGTTGTCATTCCCGACCAGTACCATGCCGACCCGATGCAGTTCATCGCCCAGGTGCTCGACGTGGGGATCGATAACCCGCACACGCAGGCCCGCGTCGTCGTCAACGCCAAGGCGGGAACCGTGATCGTCACAGGAGAAGTGGAAATCAGCCCCGTCGCCATCAGCCACAAGAATCTGACGCTGACGATCGGCAATCCTGAAGATCAGGCGACGCCCGCCGAGCCGGTTCCCGGTGTCGGGTTCGTCCCGCTCATGGACCAGCAGTCGCGACAATCGCCGCAGAAACTCAAGCAGCTCGTCGAGGCCCTGAACCAGTTAAAAGTCCCGACAGCCGACGTCATCGACATTCTCAAAGACCTGCACCGGTCTGGCAAATTGCACGCCGAACTCATTACGGAGTAAACCATGTCGTTCCGAATTGGTTCCACGACTTCCCCGAGCGGCTCGGCATCGACGTCGCTGATGTCGAAGGTCTCGAACGCGAGCCCGGCCGATCACAAGGCGGACAAAGGGAACCTGGCCGTGCGCGAGAAGTTCCAGGACTTCGCCGGCGGCACGTTCTTCAAAGAGATGCTGAAATCATTGCGCAGCGGTCAGAAAAACTCGAAGTATTTCTACGGCGGCCAGGCTGAAGAAATCTTCCGGGGGCAGATGGATCAGCAGATCGCCGAAGACCTGGCCCACCAGCATGGAGCCGCGTTCTCGGACCCGTTGTTTGAACTGTATTCGCGGCAATCGCTGGGCGGCGCCGGAAGCCAGGGCGCTGCGGAGGGAGCCCATGCGCTTGATCTTGTTGCGTGAACTGACAAAGTTCCTGACGCTCCTCGAAGAGACCCAGCAGGAGCTGCTGGTGCTGTTCGCGGCCAAGCGGCAGGCACTCGATCAGCATCGATCGGATGAATTAGTGCGGTTGTCGGCGCAGGAGGGGGCCCTGGCCGCCAGATTGCAGGAGCTGGTGAAAGAACGTTCAGAATTTCTGCTCAAGGCCCGGGGCGCGGGTTTCGCCGTCGAGTCACTGCTGGAGTTTGCCGGGGCGGTTGGAAAGACCGTCGGCGATTCCCGCGTGCTCCGGGCCATTGAGCTGATCGAACTGAGGATCTACGAAGCGCAGCAGCGCACGGCGCGCTTGCAGCACGAAAGCTGGGTCCACTGGATTGTGTCCCACCGCTGTTACAACCACTACACCGAACTGCTCGAACTGATCGCCCACGGGGGCCAGCGTGCGCCGACCTACGGCGACAGGCAGCCCTCGGCCAGAGGCGGCGCCTTACTCGACGCTGCCGTTTAGCGACAGGAACAGGCCTATGGGACTCACCGCCGCTCTTTCCGCAGCAGGGACAGCGCTCGATGTCTATTCCGCCGGCATCCAGGTGGCCGGAAACAACATCGCCAATGCGAATGACCCCAACTACATCCGCGAAGTTCTGCAGCTCAACCCGTCGTTTCCGGTGCAGCAGAATGGTTTGATCATCGGCAGCGGTGTGACCGCCACCGGCGTCAAACAACAGGTTGACCAGTTCCTCCAGCAGCGGATCTATGCCGCCAACGGAGACGCCTCGGGCTCGGCGACGACCAACTCGATCTACCAGCAGCTCGAATCGTCGCTCCAGACACTCAACAGCGGCGACCTCTCGAAGCAACTGGGGAGCCTGACTAGCGCCTTCAACAGCGTCCTCAATCAGCCCGAGCTCAGCGCGAACCGGCAACTGGCGATCCAGCAGGGGCAGCAGTTCGCGCAGGCCGTTACCACTCTCAGGTCGCAGATTTCTTCGCTGCGCACGAGCATCAACGGCAAGGTCGACAGCCTGGTGAGCGAAGCCAACAACCTGATCGACGACATCGCCAAGCTCAATCCCAAGATCACCTCGCTCGAATCGGCCGGCCTGCTCCAGAGCGACGCCGGCACGCTGCGCGATCAGCGCTACGCCGATCTGACGCGCCTGGCGCAGATCCTGCCGGTGACAATCAACGATCGGGGCTCGGCGGGGGTTGACGTCACGATCAATGGCGAGCCGCTGGTCATTCCCGGTAAAGTTCAACACCTGGTCACCGTTCCGCGGGCCGACCGCGGGATGTCGGTTGACGACGTCACCATTCAGGGATCGACTGTTGCCATTACCGGAACGCAGGGGGAAATCCCCGGGAATGTCAGCGGACGCGACAACGTCATCGGCGGGTTCCTCGACAAGCTCGACAAGTTCACTTCGAACGTGATCAACCAGGTGAACCTGATCCATGCCTCCGGCCAGGGGGAGCATGGCTACACCTCGGTCACCGGCACGTACCGCGTGAGCGATCCCACCGCGGCGCTCGACGCGGCCGGGCTCAGCTTTCCGCCGCAGAACGGCAGTTTTCAGGTTCAGGTCATTAACACCTCGACCGGCGTCGCACAGACGGCTACGATCAACGTCGATCTGGCCGGCGTCAATCCGAAAACGACGCTGAGCGGCCTGGCGGCGCAGCTCAACGGCGTCGCCAACCTCTCGGCCACCGTGAATACCGACGGCAGTTTGCAGCTCAACGCGGCGAACGGGTATGAAGTCGAATTCTCGAACGACAACAGCGGCACGCTGGCGGGACTCGGGATCAACACGTTCTTCACCGGCTCGTCTGCGGGCGACATCGGCGTGAACTCGCAACTCCTGACCGATCCGACGCTGCTGGCTGCGGCGCAGGGTGGGGGCCCGGGGGATGGAACGAACGCCGCGGCGCTGGCCAATTTCGCAAACCTGACTCCCAGTGCGCTGGGTGGTGCCTCCGTCGGCGGTTACTACCAGCAGGTGGTTTCGGCGCTCGGGCAATCGTCGTCGTCGGAAAACGCCGTCTCCCAGGGGGCGCAGGGTTTTCTCGATTCGCTCAACAGTCAGCGAGCCCAGTTTTCGGGTGTCAGCCTCGACAACGAAACGATCCAGATCATGCAGTACCAGCAGGCGTACCAGAGTGCGGCGCGGTTCATCAGCGTCATCGATCAGCTCTTTACCACATTAACGCAGATCTAACATGGACGTTGGACCATTGCTGCAGGGCAGAATGCCCAATTCACTGCGAGCCGCTCGTCTGCAGGCGCAGATGCAGGATGCGCAGTACCAGATGTCGCTGCTGGAACAGCAGGTTTCGACCGGTCAGAAGTTCCAGCTCCCCAGCGAAGACCCGACCGACGCCGCGCAGGCGATCCAGCTCACGTCACTCCTGGCCCAGAACACGCAGTTCGACGCCAACGCCCAGGCCGGGACGGCGATGCTCAACAGTACCGACTCGGCCCTGGCGACGATTTCTCAGGCCCTCAATCAGGCCCAGGCGCTCGATACGTCGGGAATCGGCAGCACCAACACCATCGTCCAGAAATCGGCGATGGCCCAGCAGGTGCAGGGGCTGATTCAGCAGGTCGTGAACGCGGCGAATGCGACGTTCGGCGGACGGTATCTGTTCGGCGGAAGCCAGAATACGAGCCCGCCGTTCACGCTCACCAGCAGCGGCGCCGTGCTGTATAACGGCGACCAGCAGAGCCTGGAAACGTACATCGGCGCGGGGATGACAGCCGCCACGAATATCGACGGCAACACGGGGCTCGCGGCACTCTCCCCTCCGGTGGGCGCCGACCTCAACGCGGCGCTGACGATGAGCACGCAATTGGCCGATCTCAAGGGAGGCCAGGGAGTCGTCCCGGGGCAGATCAGCGTCACGCTGTCGAGCCCGGCGGGAACAACGACGATCGACCTGTCGAAAGCCAAGACGATCGGCGACGTCCGGGACATCATTCAGAATGCGCTGGGGGGGGCGAACGTCACCGTCGCGATCAATCCGGCGAAAAACGGAATCCTGATCACTCCCACCGCCGGGACGATCGCGATTTCGAATCTGGCCGGCGGGACGGCCGCTTCCGACCTGGGGATCGCGCATGCTGCCGCCGGCTCGATTGACAGCGGCGACCTCAATCCTTCGCTGACGTTGACGACGAAGATCGCAGATCTGAACGGCGGGACCGGGATCGGCCCGACTGTCGGAAACGGTCTGCTCATCAAAAATGGTACGATCAGCCAGGTCGTGGACGTTTCGTCGGCGGTCACGGTCGGCGACCTGGTCAACCTGCTCAAGGACCCGGACTTGAGCCTCTCGGTGGGAATCAATTCGGCGGGCAACGGCCTGGCGATTTCGACCCGCCTGAGCGGCGCCGATTTTTCGATCGGCGAAAACGGCGGACAGAACGCGACGAAGCTGGGGATCCGCACGTTCACCGGCAGCACGCTGCTGACGCGCCTCAATTACGGAACCGGCGCTCCCGTCAACGCCGGGCTGCCGCTGGCGATTACCCGCCGCGACGGAACCGTTGCGAACGTGGACCTCAGTGGCTCGCTCACCGTGCAGGATGTCATCAACAAAATCAATGCGGTCGATCCCGGGCATCTCGTCGCATCGCTCAATACCGTCGGCAACGGCATTTCGCTGCTCGACGATTCTGGCGCGGGTCCTCTGTCGGTCGATACGGGAGCACTTGGGACGGCATTGGGCTTGGGTGGGACCGAACCGGGGAGCAACCCGGCCGTCCCGCTGGTCGGCAAGGACGTGAATCCGCAAAGCGCGAGCGGCATCTTGAGCATTCTCGTCCGCCTGAAGAGTGCCCTGCTGAACCAGGACGACCCGACGCTGACTCGGCTCGGTGGCCAGATCTCAGCCGAGGGGAATCGGCTGTCGGGCCTTCGCGGCCTGGTCGGTTCGCAGATGCAGACGCTCCAGAACATTTCGAGCAGTCTGCAGACGCAGAACGTGCAGACGCAACAGGCGATCTCGAATGCCAAGGACGCCGACCTCTCGACGGTCTTGAGCGAACTGGTCGCCCAGCAGACTGCGTTTGAAGCAACGCTGCGGATCGCCGCGCAGACGATGCAGCTCAGCCTGGCGAATTTTCTGTAGCATCCAGTCGTGAAACCACCGACACGGGGTCGGTGGAGATCTGGCGGACGCGCAGGCGGGAGGGACAGGCAGGCCATGAGTACGAACCAGATCCCTGACGAAAGACAGCCTCGCTCAGTCCGCGTCCCCCGCTGGATCGCCTTCCTGCTGGGTCTGGTCGTTGCCCTGGGGGTGTACCCGGTCATGGTGGGTCTCGTCCCGTGGGCGATTTCTGATTTCACGCCGCGTTATGGCTGGACGGCGAGCGGGCCGTCTGTGTGGAACTTGCTGGGGTTGATCCTGGTTGTCTCTGGCGTCGCCGGGCTGATTTGGGTCTTCAGCGTCTTGTTTGCGCAGCTCTTCAAGCTCCCGGAGCCGATCGAACTGGAAGGAACCGCGCAGGTGCTCCTGACGCATGGCCCCTTCGCTCTCTCTCGCAATCCGATGTTTCTTGCGGGTCTGACCGTCTGGCTGGGTTGGGGGGTCTTTTTCGGCAGCCTGGCCGTGCTGGTCGTCTCGCTTGTCTTGTGGACGTTGACGGATCTATTCACCGTCCCACGAGAGGAGCGCGCGCTGGAGCTGCGGTTTGGCGAGGCCTATCGGGTCTACAAGGAACGAGTCCCGCGATGGCTGGGCCTGCACCGGCATCGAAAAGACTGAGCGGGAAGCCGTAGCGCCACACATCGATCGGTGGCGATCGCGACCCTTGAGCGGTGGTCCTCGCCCGTGGAACTCGCCCTTTTACGCTAGCCGGGCCAGCCGGGCGCGGTATTATGCTTGGGCTCGGACCGTGACTCGGCAACGCCTGATCGTCCTGAGCCAACAGGAGAACCTCGGAATGGATACCATCAGCACGCTTTCCCCGAACTGCGCCGGCCCCCTGCGCCGCCGGGAATTCCTGCGCTTCGGTCTGGCAGGGCTGGCCGGCCTCTCCTGGACCGATCTCCTCCGTCAGCGCGCAATCGCAGCCTCTGGCGGCTCAACGGTAAATACGGCCCTGCTCGTCGTCTGGCTGCATGGCGGGGCCAGCCATCTGGAGACGTACGACCCCAAGCCCGAGGCCCCTTCCGAATACCGCGGTCCGTACCAGCCGATCCAGACCAGCGCCCCCGGCCTGCAGATTTCGGAATTGCTGCCGCGTCAGGCACTGGTCGCTCATCGCTGCACACTGCTGAGATCGCTGGCTCACACCGGCCCGTGCCACGACAGCGGCCCGCAGCAGCTCTTCACCAGCTTTCCGATCACCGTCAATCGCGCCAAGCCCGATCACCCCGACCTGTTCGCCATCGTCGACGGGCTCCGCGCCGACCCGTCGCGTGCGATTCCCAACAACGTCGGCCTGCCCCCGATTCCCTACCTCGGGTCGGCCTACCTGGGCCCGGCGCGCGAGCCTTTCACGATTCATGGCGACCCCAATGATCCCAAATTCGACGTCCCTAATATCGGCGTCAAGGACAGCCAGCATCTCGCGCGTCTGCACGGGCGCAACGGTCTAAGGAAGCGTCTGGATCTCTTGAGCGAGCACGCCGAGTGCCTGGCCAGGCGCGGCGGATTCGACGAATTCCAGGAGCAAGCCTGGAACGTCGTGACCGGCGCGCAGGCGCGGCAGGCGTTTGATATTGGTCTCGAGCCGCCTGAAGTGCGCGACCGTTATGGTCGGAACAGTTGGGGCCAGCGCTGCCTCCTGGGGCGCCGGCTGGTGGAGGCGGGGGTCGATCTGGTGAGCGTGGCGCTGAACGGGCCTCTGTGCGGCCGGGTCGGCAACTGGGACGACCACGCCGTCAACCATCACGTTTTCGACGGCATGAAGTACCGGACCCCCTTCTTCGACCAGGCGGTCGCAGCCCTGGTCGAAGACCTGCACGAGCGCGGTCTCGACAAGCGCGTGCTGCTGGTGGTCGGCGGGGACTTCGGACGGACACCGCGGATCTCCTACGCGGCCAGCACCGGAGCCGGCGTGGCAAGCGGAGAGGCCGGGGTCATGCAGCCGGGCCGGGACCATTGGCCGCACGCTATGTCGTTCCTGTTCAGCGGCGGCGGCATCGCCGAAGGACAGGTGATCGGTTCCACCGACAGGCTGGGCGAGCACCCGTCGGACCGGCGCGTCGGCGCCGGGGACTTCCTGGCGACTCTGTACCGGCATCTGGGAGTGGACGCCGAGCACGCCACAATACGCGACCGCGCCGGCCGGCCTGTCCCGCTGCTGCAGCAGGGAGGCACTCCGATTCGCGAGTTGGTCGCGGAGGGGTGAGGGGCGGCGGGGATTCGCGCCGGGCAAACGAGTGGAGCCATCCCTGGTCGGATCACTCCAACCAGCCGGCTCACGCCCTGGTTTCGTTGCCCGTCTGTCAGCGGTCGGTCGACAGCATTGCCGAGCCCGCCAGCCGGCCAACACTCTCCAGGCACTGTTTCTGCGCGGGGACGGCGTCCCTGCCGGCGGCGATGCTGCCAATAACAGCATTCGGTCCGGTACCGGCCCGATCTTTCTCTTTGTCGGCGGGATCGACGCAGATGGGCAGGATCGCCGCGGTCACTTTGACGGTGCAGTGTCCGTTGGCCTTGACGGTGTACGTGCTATGGATGCCGGTGACGGAGGTCCCAGTGATCATAATGGTGAGATCGTCGGTAAATGTGTGCGCAACCCCGGACTGGTTGGTTACCATTCCTGTCCCGTGGCCGGTGAATTTTCCGGTCTTGAAATTGGCTGTCCACCTGATCGTGACGGGACTGCTGAATCCCATACCACCCATCAGGTTTCCCGTGGCATTCACGCCGGGGAGGTCCTCGACCTGGGAGCCATGCGCCGTTTTGGCCCAGCTCCAATCTGGCGTCAGAGAGACAGCGACCGCGACGACGACCCAGGCCCACCGCTGCGGAATGGCAGGCATGACATGATCCTCTCTGAGATCAGAGAAAGCGGCTCGCTTCGTCGAGACGCCCGAATTCGGAAACTTGTCGAGCCCGCCAGCAGTTTCAATTCACGATAGCCGAGCGGTGCGGACCGGTCAACGTGAGCCGCTGCTGGCTGCAACCATCTCACTCGCCGGTCAGCTCCGTCAGCGGTCGGTCGACTGGATCGCCAGGCCGGCAAGATGGCCGACGCTCGCCAGGCACTGTTTCTGCGACGGGATCGCATCCCGTCCGGCGGCGAGTCCACCGGCGTGAGCGGTGACATTCGGTAACGGGCGGGCTGGCGCCTGGTCGTTGTCGGCCGGTTCCCGGCACGGCGGCAACAGCGTGGCTGTCGCTTTCAGCGTGCAGTGTCCACTGGCCTTCACGTGATACGTGGTATGCAGGCCGGTCGTCGCGGGGCCGGCTGGCATGAAGATGATTTCGTCGATAAATGTGTGCGCATTTCCCGACTGGTTCGTTACCTGTCCTGTTCCGTGGGCAGCGTATTTTCCGGTCTTCGTGTTGGCCGTCCACTTGTACGTAATGATCGCGCTGAACCCCATGCCGCCCATCAGGTCTCCCGTGGCATTCACCCCGGGAACGTCAAGTTCATGCGTACCGCGCTGCGTCGCCGCGGCCCAACCCTGATTTGCCGTCAGACAGGCTGTGAACGCGCAGAGAATCCAAAGCCATCGGTGCAGACTCGAAAGCATGACATCCTCTCGGCAATCGGAGACAGCGCCTCGCCAATTCGAGACGCCGGAAAACGGGAGCTTGTCGAGCCCGCAAGCGACCGCAATTCACGATAGCTAAGGACTCGGGGCCGGTCAACAACGCAAAAAGGGGTCGGGAGTCTTTATCAAGGACTCCCGACGACTTTTTTTGGGGTGCGTTCAATTTTGAGCCGGAGCCGGCCAGTCGGGAAAGTCCCAGAGCCAGCCTTCGAATTCAGCGTGCCCTTTCGGCAAAGCCAGCCTGTCGACCGAAAACGGCTCGCTGCCGACGAGCTTCCCGTCCTTGTATTCGTCGCGCATCAGCCTGGTGACAAACCCGTCGAGGTGGGGGACGAGAAAAGTTCCCGACCAGCGCTTGTCGGCTTTGATCTGTCCCTGGCAGATGACTTCCTGGGTCTTGATCGGACCGATATCGGTGCCATCCGCGACGATTGCCGTCTGGGCGACGACTTTGTCCCGCTGGGGTGAATAGATCACTTCCTGGCCGTCGCCGTTGTGCTCGCGCCGCTGTTCGCGGAACGTTCGACCGTTGGGGTAGAACTGGCAGCGCTGCTCGAGTGCGCCCGTATTGTAGACGGCAAATTCCTTCAGCCGATTGCCGGCCCCGACACTCACCTGCACGCCATGCAGGACTTTCTTTCCGCGGTGGTCCTGCTGCGAGATAATGCTCCCGCCGAAGTCGCTCCAGGCGCGCGACACATCGAGCCGCCCGGCGTCCGTCGCTGCCGACGATTGCGATTGCTCATCGCCCCTCCCAGGACTCACGACGAGCAAGGCGAAACAAATCAACCAAGGGATTGGAATCGATGCACGCATGGCACACTCCCGGAATTCAAAGTCTGTGTCGGAAGATTTGACGCTGTCATTTGGCGGAAAGTTCCCGTCGCCGCAGCACTGATCCGGAATGCCCTCCACCTTTTTGGGGAAGAGAGATGCGCCCGGGAGGGTCGATCGACTTCCCCCTGTCAACTCGACCTTCTCCAGCAAACGGAGAGGGGGAGAAGATTGATTCTGGTCCGTCGACTGATCCGTCGACAAGATGAAGAATCCTCTGGTCAGGCTACAGCCACTCGCGGATCGGTTCGCCTTCGATCAGGCGGATCGGGCGGCTGTCGCTGGCGGTGACCGTGAGATCGAGCGGCAGCCCGAGTTTCCGGTAGATCGTCGCCACGATGTGCTCGGTGTGATACTCGTTGTTCGTCGGGACGGCACCCTCGGCGTCGGTGGCGCCGATCACGAGGCCTCCGGGAACTCCGGCGCCGGCCATCACCGCGAACCCTGCCGTCGCCCAGTGGTCGCGACCGCTGGCCGAGTTGATCTTCGGCGTGCGACCGAAATCGGTCATCCAGACCACCAGCGTCGTGTCGAGCAGGCCGCGCTGTTCCAGGTCAATCAGCAATTCGGGGAGTCCCTGGTCGATCGGGGGCATGCGGCTGGTCTTGAGACCGTTGAAGCAATCCTGGTGATTGTCCCAGCCGGGGTCGCTGACGGTGACGAAGCGGACCCCCGACTCGATCAGTCGCCGCGACAGCAGCATCCGCTGCCCCAGCGGTGTTCGGCCGTAGCGGTCGCGCAAGCGCGGGTCTTCGCTGCCGATGTCGAAGGCGCGCTTCGTTTCGGGTGCGGTGATCATATTCAGCGCGGCTTTGTAGTGCTCATCGAGCGCGTCGTAGGCTTTGGGTTGCAGCTCGGCCTTTTTCTGCAGATTGTCGACGGCAGTCAGCATGGCTTTGCGGCGATCGACGCGCGATAGGTCCATGTTGAGCGGCGGGGTGATATCGCGGACGTTGAATTTGTCGACGTTGGCTTCGGTGTGGATCTCGAACGGACCGTGTTCCAGCCCGAGCACGCCGGCCGTGCCGCCGTTGAACGTGCGATCGACGTAGGCCCCCAACTGGACGAACGGCGGGAGCGCGGATTTAAAGCCGTGCTGGTGGCTGATGACCGAGCCGACGCACGGGTACGTGAGACTCGGGTTCGGCATCCGTCCCGACATGCACCATTGGTCGGCGACGCCATGGCCGGCATTTTTCGGGTTCCAGCTCCTGAGGACCGAATAGCGATTCAGTTCCTGGGCCAGGCGCGGGCAGATCTCACTGAATTTGACGCCGGGAACGGCCGTATCGACGACGCCGAACGGGCCCTTCACGCTGATCGGCGCTTCGGGCTTGGGATCGAGCGTGTCGTGGTGGCTGGTTCCCCCCTGCGTCCAGATGAAGATGCAGTTGATGTCGCGCTGGGTTTGCCCCTCTTTGGCCTGCAACTGGCGATGCTTCAGGAGCAAGGGGAGGGTCAACCCCAGCCCTCCCAGGCTGCCAATTTTCAGGAATGCGCGTCGATCAACGCCTTCACAGGTTCGAGCGACACCACTCAAGAGATCGAGCATCTTCGAAACTCCATCAATGGTTGCCAGGTTTGGCAATGACCCAGGGGTTGGGTCTGGAATTACCGGCGGGAGGTTGGGGTGGGTTTGATTTTGTATGCAAAGTGGTGAGCCCGCCTTTCGAGCCGGCACTTCGCATCAACACTTGATTATAGAACGATTCTCCTGCCGCCGGCAAGGGTTAATTCAATTCTTCCAGGGCGCGGACCACGCGGGATTGGGTTTTTGGATAGCATCGGCAGCGGGGGGTCGTCATAATAAGGATTGTTGATGTCTCGCCTGTTTCGAAGCGGCTGGCTGCCGGGGGTGCCGGTTTTGTGACCGGAAGCGTCTCCTGATCAGTCTCCCGCTTTCCCGCCTGTTGAATTCACCGAATGGAGGACGAAGCTTGGCTTCCTCCCGTGGTTGGGCTTTGGCGACAATGGCCGCGGCCCGGTTCCTTCTGATCGGGGTCACGATCGCAGCCGCCTGCTCACAGCCCGCGCTGGCTCTCGACTTCAAGGTCTCGCCGGCCAAGGTCGTTTTCGCCCGCAACTTCGAGCAGGCACAACTGC
>Ga0137463_1000024_pt1 | contig 67594 bp, 54 predicted proteins | sample EasRivERMGT800_2_FD_102333 | JGI IMG/M metagenome (GOLD analysis project Ga0137463, IMG submission 102333) | Soil microbial communities from meander-bound floodplain in the East River, Colorado, USA - East River MetaG ERMGT800_2 | ecosystem: Environmental > Terrestrial > Soil > Floodplain ...
GTGTGTTGCGGCGGGCGGCCCGTCGAATCGGCCAGCCCCTCGAGCGCGGCGGGCAATTCGTTGACCCACCGCGCGACGCGCGCATCCTGGACGTGCCCCGGCGGCCTGTGCCACATCGGTTCGTAGTGATCGCAGACGCACAGAAACAGGCGCAAGTCGCGATCAGCCCCGCTGCTGCGGGGCAGCAGGAGTTCGGGAAGGCTACGAATCGGGATGCCGCGGATTCTCATCAGGGAGTCCCGGAGAGACGCCGGGCCTCCCGGCCTTCGGATTGGATCGCTTCGTAATCGTGCCCGAGCCACTGGTCTCGAAACCCGGCATACAACGGCCCGGCGACCATTTTCGCCAGCGCCTTGGCCTTCCACAGAAAAGCCTGCCGCAGCCTCGGCAGCAACCGACCCGAGACGATCGCCGACATCGCCTCGACCGTGACGCTGCGATCGACCGAATATCGGCCGAACACGGTGCAGCCGTCGACATGATGCGGTCTGGTCGTCGGCTCGGAAGTATACAGAATGCGAATACCGGCCTGGGCTGCGGCCTGGGCGACGCGGCGCGAATAGAATCCGCCGGGGACCGATCCGGTCGTCACCGGTGCGCCGGTGATGTCGGCGAGGATTTCGCAACTGCGGCGCCACTCATTGACGAGCTGCTCCCAGGAGCAATAAGACATCCGCTGCGGATGGCTGCAGGAGTGGCTGCCGACGACGTGCCCCCGGGTCCGCAACTGGCGGACTTCATCAGCGGACAGGAACCCGGGAGTACCGAGAAAATCTGTGGTCACGAAGAACTGGCCCGTCCAGCCGCGCTCTTCGAGCCGACTGGCAATCTGCAGGAACGATGCCCCGCCGTCGTCAAATGTGAGGAGGCAGGGGAGTTCGGCCGCCGCTGTGGGACACCCTGCTGCACCGGCGAGAAACGGCTTCTCGACGAGGCGTTCGAGCGCATCGAGATGTCGCTGGAATTCGTCGGGAAAGAGCTTGTACCGCGCAGCTCCCGCGCCGGGGATTCCGCTGGCGTCGAAGTCGCCGGCCGGGACGACGTCATGATAGATGAGCGCAATTGGCACGCCGCCTCCTTTGCCAGGCGTTCAGTCGCCATTTGAAGTAGGCCGTCAGCCAGGGATGCCCCCAGACTTCCGACGCTCGGCCCGCCGTGGAAATGGCGGTGGCCCGACCGGCGTGGATCTCATTCAATCGATCCTCGAGATCGGGCAGATTGTCGATCACCATGCGGTGCTGAATCACGATGTGCGACTCAGATTGTTCGTCGAACGGAGTGCGATAATCGCCATACACGGGGCCCGTATCGACCCCGGCGTCGATCTTCAGCAGGGTCACGCCGACCCGTTCGAGATCGTTGCGGGCGAGCGCCCAGAAGCAACCGTGAGCGTTCCGGTACTCGGGGCAGACTCCCGGGTGCATGACGAAGGTCCCGACGGCGGGGAGCTGGAAGATCTCGGGTTTCAGGAGCGTCTTGCAGCGGGCGATCATGATGTCGGGAGCCAGCTCGCCGATGAATTCGCGGACTGCGTTCGCGTTGGGACTTTCGGCGTGCAGAATGCGCGTCTGGCCGGTCAAGGGAGGATATTGCTCCCGCAGGCCGGCCAGGGTTTTCTCTTCCCAGGCGGCGTCGCGCCATTCGAGCGCCAGCTTGTAGTACAGCCGGAACGCGAGCACGTCGAGGAAGCGGAGCCAGCCCACACGGCGGACCTCCCGGCGGACGCGGCGCCACAACTGGCGCTTCGTCCCGTGGAGCACCACGATCCCCGTCAGGTTCGAGAAACTGGCCAGCCAGCGCGCCAGCCCTTCGAGATCGAGCGCGCAATCGGCCTGGCAGATAAGTAGCGTCCGGAATCGGGCCGACGATTCGGCCGGTGTTCTTGAAGGTTCGGTCACCGGGGCCCTCCGGCAGTGACTGCGGCAGTGCGTGAGACAGATTCGAGAAGTTCCACAAGTTGACGGCACTGACTCACGCGATCGAAGCCGTCGAGTGGATCGTGGCCAGGCTCGGCCGGGCTCTGCAAAGGACCTGCTGTCCAGAAAGCTTCAAGAAAGTCGGCGATCTGGCCGGTGGCGGCCGGTTCGAAGACGGCTGCCGATCGACGCTGTTCCAGCAGGTCCCACAACTCGCCGCGCGGCGTGACCGCCAGGATCGGCCGGCCGACGGCGAAATACTCGAAGATCTTGGCCGGCAAGACGCGTTCGGCGCCGGGATGATCGGCGAGATTGACGAGCAGCATGTCGGCAGAATGCATGAGCGCGATTGCCGCCGAATGATCGACGTAGGACAGTTCTTCGACGCAACCGGTGGCGGCCTGCAGCTCGGCCAGGTGCTGCTGTTCTTCGGGAGTCCGTCGGCCGGCGACGACGAGCCTGATCCGGCGATTGACGTCGGGCAGGCGCTGCGCCAGGAGCCGCAGTGCCTGGCCCAAGGGTTCAATCGATGTCAGGTTCCAGAGGGTGCCGACGTAAACGAGTTTCAGGGGAGCATCCGGCGCCCTGTGCAGAGTCGGCGCAGGAGCCTGCGGAAAGTCATCGGGATCGAATCCGTTGTAGATGCAGGTCGCTCGCGCCGTGCTGCCGGAGCGCTGCACGGCCCGTTCGAGGCTGGCGGTGCTGGCTCGCGTTGTGGCGATCACGGCGCTGGCGGCTCGCAGAACGCCCGACTGCTGACGCCGCTGCACCCATGCGCCGAGCCGGCCGAATTTGCGATTCTCCATATACTGGTTGGCAAGGTCCCACTCGTCGCGGTAGTCGACGATCAGCGGAATACGGCGCTCTTCGCTGAGCGCCCGGCCGACCAGAAATGTGGAAAAGGGCGGACCGCTGGCGAGAATTGCCGAGTATTGCTGGCGCCGCAACAGATCGCGCCCCATGCGAATCGCATTGGGAACCCACAGAATCTGCGGATCGGGTTGCAACACGACGTTGGCCAGGCGGCGCAGCATGCGCTTGCCCCATGCGCGAGCCGCTGAGGAGGATGCCTGCCGCGCCTGTCCTCCGTCCCCCGACACCAGCGACTTGACGGCATACCCCGGTTCCCAGGTTTTCGCCCGTGCCAGAATCGTCTCGGGAGGAATGTCGGCCAGCAGGCTCTCGTCGATAATCGGCACCGAGGGGTTCTTCACCGTCAGCACGTCGGCCTGCCAGCCGAACTTCGGCAGGTGCTTGACGAACTTGGTGACCCGTTGCACGCCGGCTCCCCCCACCGGAGGAAACTGGTAGGCGACGAGCAGCACCCGCCTGGGTTCGGACCAACCGTCCGGTCGCGGCAGGAAGTCGCTGCGCGCGGCGGCGATGTCGCCCCAGTCGGCGATTGTGCCTTCGAGCAGGGCGGTGGGGTCCGGTCCGGGAATGTCCGAGAATTGTGTCATTTTCGAGCTATGGCAAAGCTAGCACGCCTTTGAGGCGATGCGGGGAGTTGGCTGCCAGACCACCTGTTTTTTCCCCAGAATCACCTGAACCCAGGCGAGAAGACCGGCATACAGGGAGACCAGCAGGAACCCGAACGGTTTGACGATCTGCGGGCAATTCGGGCTCTGGCTCAAAATCAGTGAGATCAGCCCGCCGGAGATCCCTGCGACTCCCACGGCGAAGGGAATCTGCCAGAGCGTATTCCCGATGATCGCGCCGATCGTGACGGCCAGGAACGAGGCGCAGATCGAGAGCGGCAAGAGCCAGCGGCACAATTTGTGGCTGATCACGAACCAGACGAGGCTTAAAGGAGCGCTGTGGAGCAGCCGCCCGCGGTAGCGCCAGGCCGTATCGAGCGCACCGGCGATCGTGCGGACCTTGCGCGCCAGTTCGGCCTGCCAGTCCCGCGCCGGGTGCATGTAGCTGACGACCTGCGGATCCATCACGGCCCGCTTGCCGAACGTGACGACGCTCGAGACGGCCGCCATGTCGTCGCAATCGCCGGGATGGTAGGGAATGAAGCACTCGCGCCGCATCGCGTAGCAGGCGCCGACGCAGCCGACGACGCTGGAGATCTCTCCCTCGCGAATTCGCAGCGCACAGTCGGCGCCGAGATACAGCCCCTCTCCTTCGGATTGTTTTCCGTGACCTGCCTCTCCCCGTTTGACCCGGATCGCACTGCTGACGGCGCCGATCGACGGATCGGCAAAATGCCGGACGAGCAGGCGGACAGCATCGGGGGCGAGAAAACTGGCCGCGTCGGTGAAAAGGAGGATTTCCCCCGTCGCCTGAGCTGCCGCCAGATTGAGGCAGACCTGCTTTCCCGACCGCCCCTCGGCTCGTACGAGGCGGGCGCGGGGTGCGTACGACGTGACGATGGCGTCAGTGTCGTCGGTGGACGCGTCGGAAACGACGACCACTTCGAGCGCATCGACCGGATAGTCGGCCGCCAGGATGTTGTCGAGTTTCTTCCCGATGACGCCTGCTTCATTATGCGCGGGGATGATTACCGAGACGCGCGGGAAGATGTCGCTGCGCACCCAGGGGCGCTTCATGCGCCGGGCCAGCATCGACAGCAGTGCCGGGTAAATGACGGCGCAGTACCCGGCCAGTGCGACGGTCAGGAGGATGGATCCGATAATGATGAGGTCAAGCATGGGGGGTTCTGTGTTCGTCGGCAGTGGGAACCGGGGACCAGGGACCGGGGACCGGGGTGTGTGTCGTCGTAGTTGGGTGCGACCTGGAATCAACTCTTCTCCCTCCCCACGCCGTGGGGGAGGGCCGGGGTGGGGGGGCGCGCGCTGATTGACGCTCGCCACCCCCATCCTGACCTTCCCCCATCAAGGGGGAAGGAATTCGTTTTTGCGTTTCTCGCTGTCGTGTTTCACGACTGGGACCCGTGCACCCAGGCGCGCCGATCGAGTGCCGGTCCAGGTGTCGACGGTCGTGAAGTTCAGATTGGCGGCGCGGACGCGCGCGGCCAGGTCGGGTAAGACGTCGGCGGCGAAGCGATGAATATCGTGCAGCAGCACGATTTCACCCACTCGAAACGTGCGGTTGCAGACCTTTTGACGCAATTCACTGGCCAGGAGGCAGGCGTAGTCTTTGGGGTCGACATTCCAGAGCACGATCGTCTGCTGCAATTTCCAGAGGGCGAGCATCTGCCGGGCGGTGATTTTCCCCAGCGGGGGGCGAAACAGGCGGATCGGGGCGCCGGCGAATTCGGCGAGCAGGTCTCCCGTCCGCCGAACTTCCTCGGCAAAGTCTGCCGGCGACAATTGACGCAGATCGGGATGCGACCAGGTGTGATTTCCGAGAGTGTGCCCTTCATCAGCGATCCGCTGCACAATCTGCGGGTGGCGGAGCGCTTCGCGGCCGACGACGAAGAACGTGGCCTTGATGTCGAGGTCGCGCAGAACTTCGAGCAGGCGCGGCGTTTGTTCGGGATGCGGGCCATCGTCGAACGTGAGGCAAATCTGGCGGCTGGCCTCTGGCCCGTCTGTCAGAAACAGTCGTCGAGGCAATACGCCAGCGAGACCTCGACGAACGGCCTGGCGCACGAGGCTTGGGCGACTGGTGCTGGTGGCCATGCGCGGTGCGGCAGTTTTCGGCCGTTGTCCAATCGTGTGCTTCAATAATGCGACGACTTCATTCGCCGCCGTATCGAGTCCGGCGACGTGGTCAGCCAGCCAGCGGGGATCGACTGTCGGAGTTCTCAGAGCGGCCGCCATCTGTGACGCCAGATCGTCGGGATCGCCTGTATTGGCCAGTCGATCGACGTCGGCGATCGTGATTTCAGGAATGCCCCCCACGCGCGTGGCGACGAATGGCGTGCCGCAGGCATGCGATTCGAGCAGGACGTTCGGAACCCCTTCGGAAACGCTCGTGAGCACGGACCAGTCGGCGGCCCGATACCAGTCGGGCAGATCGGAATGGGGAACCGAACCGACGAACCTGAGCGCCGATCCCAGTCCCAATTCGGCGGCCCGTTCTTCCAGATGCGGGCGTTCAGGCCCGTCTCCCGCCAGGGCAATTTGAAACGCAGTTCCGGTCCGATACAGTCGATGGGCCGCGTCGAGAAGCAGGTCGAGTCCTTTCACCGGCACCATCCGACCGACCCAGACGAACAACGGCACGTTCGCGGCGATTCCCAGCTTGCGGCGAACGGCCAGCTTGTCGCCCGGTGAAAACTGCGAGCGATCGACTCCCCGGTAGGTCACATGCACCCGTTCGGCAGAGACACCCAGGTCCAGCACGCGGCGGCGCAAATCCTGGCTGACGGTGAAGACGCCGTCCGCTTCCTGGAGCGTCGACGCTATCATCTGCCTGCGGCGCTGCGAGCTGCGGGCCTGCACCAGGACGTCGGATCCGCCCACCATCACGAACGCCGCGGCACCGACCTCGCGAGCATACTGCACGGCCACCGTTCCGTCGGGGTGCGTCCAATAGCCAATGACGGCGTCGGGGATGAGATCCTGTAACGTCTTTAGCAGGGTGGGGCCCACCGAGCGCCACAGGAATCGGTGATACCACTGCCGACCGAGCTTCGGTGGATAGAAGTAACGGGGATAATGAAGCGTCACGCCGTCGCGCGTTTCGCTGCGGACTCGTTTGATCTGCGGGTCGATGGGGCGTTTGCTGGTAAGTTCTTCGGTCCAGGGGATGGGGGCCACTACCTGCACTTCGTGGCTGCGTCCCAGGGCGCGCGCCAGTTCCCAGTTGAACGTCCCCTTGGTGGGGAGCCAGGGGCTGGGGAAGTCGTTGGTGAGGAGCAGGATTCGCATCAGGTCAATGAGCGGGGGTTTCAGTGGCGCGGAGATCGTGGTCGGGATCAGATCGTTTAACCCCGAGCCAACGGCGAGGCCCCAGCGTGACAGTGCGTCGCCGTTGGCTCCGGGTTAAACAAGGTTTCTCTCCACAAAAATCATTTGGTTTAACGAGCCACGATTCTTCCTCTCCCAGGGGGAGAGGGGACCGCGTTTACTGTTCTTGAAAAGCTCCTCATGCCTGCGTGTGATCAACCGGCGGTCACGGGAGAACCGGTTCGATGGGCGTCGGTGCTGGATTGTTTGCGGATGACGACGCGGTGTTTGCCGGCGGCGGTGAGCGGGATTTCGTCGACGACGGCGATTTCGAGTCGGACCGAATCGCCAACCACATTTCTAACCTGCTCTTGGAGCGACAGGCGTTCCACCTCGTTCCAATTGGCGCCGACGACCAGTCGCAATTGAATCGTTGCGTCGTCTTCCTGCACGACCTGAAATCGCCGGACTGCCGCAAAGTCCTTGATCACGTGCGGGAAGAGCTCTCCGGGAATGTGCCGGCCGTCGGGGGTCTGGAGCATATCGAGGCGGCGACCGACGACTTGTTTCAAGAGAGGGAGGCCGCGGCCACAGGGGCACGGTTCACCGCCGGCAATCGCCCGATCCCCGTTCAGATAACGAACGAACGGCATGCCGTAATTGGTGAGGTCGGTGATCGCCACGTTGCCTTCCTCGCCGACGGGAACCGGATGTCCCGCATCGTCGAGAATTTCGACGAGCAGATTCTCATGGGTCAGGTGCAGGCCCGAATGTCGTTCGCACTCACTGCCGATCAGCATGAACTCGCGCGAGCCGTAGGTCTCGAAGACCGGGGCGCGAAAAACCCGTTCAATCGTTTCGCGCTGGAAGTCGTGGAGCTTCTCGGCCCCGACCACGATCGATCGGGGCGCAAAGGGGCGCAGCCCATGTTCTTCGAGGGCCCGGGCGAAATCGTAAAGGGGGTTGGTGTAGGCCACGATCGCGTGTGGCCGGCAGCGATTGAGCTGGTCGAGATACCAGGGAAGGCTGGCCTCGCTCATGCCGAACGAATTGGTGATCGTGCGGCGGTAGATCCTGTAGTAGACGGCGTCTTTGAGCCGCCTGGCCGCCGGGGGAGTTCCCAACTGGCCCCACAAGTACCATTGTCGCGTACCCGGCCCGGCGCCGGCCCAGTTGTAACCGCGGTGCCAGGCGGCGTGGCGCCGGGCGTCGCTTTCGGGATCGAGGTCGAATTCGAGGGGAACGCCGCTCGAGCCCCCTGTGGCTTTCTTCATCAGTTTCAATCCCGGCACAGCGGCCCGCATCGCCATGCGGTTCTGCCGGATCGTGTCGCGGTCGATGACGGGCCACTGTTGAAAATCAGCCAGCGACGATATCCCCGCCGGATCGAGTTCCAGAGATTCCCAGGCGTTGCCGTAATAGGGGCAATTCGCGGCGGCGTGCGCGAGCAGGCGCCGCAGAGCCGCCAGTTGCCGCTCGCGGAGTTCCGCCGGCGGGAGCCACTGGCTCCGTTCGAGCTCGTTCCAGAACTCAAACGTCCGGCGACGTTTGAAGCCCGACTCGTAGCCCCGAATCACGATGTCCCTGTAGAATCGTTCCAGCATCAATGCGTTCCGTTCCGAAGCGAGTGATAGAGATTCTCGTAAGCGGCGACAGCCCGATTCAGGTCGAATTCCTCTTCAACGCGGCGCCGGCCGGCGCTCCCCATGGTGGCGGCTTTCGGCCGATCGCGCAGCAGGTCGAGCATCGCCGAGGCCAGAGCTTCGGGTGAGCGCGGCGGGACCAGGAGGCCCGTTTCGCCGTCGGCAACCACTTCGGGATTGCCCCCCACCCGGGTGGCGACGATCGCCAGCCCGCTGGCGGCCGCTTCCAGCAGCGTGATCGAAATTCCTTCGGTGACCGACGACAGGACGAAGAACTCGGCCTGCGACAGGTAGTCGTGAATGTTTTCGCGGAAGCCGGCGAAACGGACGTGCTGCCGCAACTGCAATTGATCGCACAAGGCTTCCAGATCGGCCCGGTCGGGTCCGTCGCCGACGATGTCGAGGACAAAATCGGGTTCGGCATCAGCCACGATCCGCACGGCGCGCAGCAGCGTCTCTTGATCCTTCGAGTCAAACGAGATTCTGGCCACGTGGACGGCCCGCCGCTGCGTCCCGGTGTGGCGACGCGCGACGGCGGGGAACCGCGAGAGATCGACGCCGTTGCGGATGACCGCCACTTTGGACGCCGGCACTCGTTCGATTTCCGTCGCTACGGCGGCCGCATCTCCCGAGACGGCGACGACTTTGTTCGACAGCCAGGCGGCCAGACGATTGGCCCAGACCCATTTGCGATTGCCCGGATAATTCCGACCATGCTTGGTATGAACGACGACCGGCACGCCAGCCAGCAGCGATGCGAGTGCGCCCACCAGATGCGGTGCCGGATTGTGGGTGTGCAGAACGTCGGGTTGCAACTGGCGCAGCCGGCGTGCCACAGCCAGCGTTCGGCCCCAGGTTCCCTGGTCCAGAACATTGAGACTCTCGACCGGAACTCCCAGTGCCTCGAACTTGGGGCCCCATTCGCCGATCGGTCCCAGGCAGACGACGCGAACCGCCAGCCGGCTGTCGTCGGCACGCCGGACCAGGTCGTAGACGACCTTTTCGAGTCCTCCCACATTGAGCGAGAGGACCAGGTGCACGACGTTTAGCCTGGCGAGCGCGACGGGGAGAGCCCCGGTCGCGACACCCTGCCGATCGGTCGAGTTGTCAGCGAGTGCAATCATCTCAGATTGAACCTGAGGAACAGATAGATGAAGAGCAGAAAGGCGATGCTGACGGCGAGCAGTTCACCGAGCCGCTGCGGCGTCAGACGGACCGGAGTCGGAATTCCCAGTCGCCGGGCTTCGACGAAGTAAGCGTTCGCCATCCCCAGCGCCAGATACGTCGGTTCGACGTAGGCGCGCGACAGGCTGAACATCGAGACCGAAAAGCCGCACAGGATCGTGAGCAGGTAGGGGAGCTGACGGCGGAAGGCGAGCGTGGTCGTAAACTGATACTCGGCACTGATCCGTCGGCTGATCTTCCAGAAGCTCAGGGCCGCGAACCAGAAAGCTCCCAGAAACAGCGCGCCGCCGAACAGACCCAGTTCAACGAACACGTGGACGAACGAGTTGTGCGCGACCTGGCCGACTTCGTCCCCGTACGATTGATACCCGATCCCGAACAAGGGAGATCCCTTGAGCAGCGTGAGGCCGCCCGACCACAGTTCCAGGCGGGCCTGGCCGGTCCCCCCCGACATGCCGCCGCTGAGATCGGCCTGCCGTCCGCCGACCGTTGCCAGCAGCACGGGGATGGCGATCCCCGCGACGATCGCCGTTTTCCAGAAGCCGAACCGCATGTAGCACAAGAGCCCCGCAGCGGTCGCGAAGGCGAGCATACCGCCGCGCGACTTGGTCAATACCAGCGTCAGGAAGAAGAGGGCCAGCGGAATCGTCCACGCGATCCGAAAGATCCCCAGGCGCTTGTCGTCCATGCCGAACAGGCAAATCACGATACAGGCCACCGCAAGCATCGACAGGTCGTTCGGATCGCCGAAGACCCCCGTGGAGCACAACCGGGGAATCACGAACGGTTCGTCGGTTTCCGGGTCGATCTGATTTTCCCGCGCCAGGGTAATGGAGGGAACGTCGATGACACCGTAGTAGTGCAGGACGGCGATGGTCGAACTGATCGAAGCAAACAGGGCGACGGCATACAGCAGAGCGCGGATCCGCTGCGTGGTATTGACGACCGCCATCAGGACCATGTAGTAGACGACCAGCTTGAGGAAAGCGAAGGTGCCGACCCGGGCGCTATACAGATCGAAGTGCATCAGGTGCGAGATGGCCACCGCCGGGATCATCGCCACAATGCAGGCGGTGATCGGGGTGCGCGCGAGCTGCTCGGGCTGCAACTGACGGGCGAAGCGCGGCAGGCAGGCGGCGAGGGTCGCCAGGATCAGGTAATTGTAAATCGGCACCCCCTCGAGCGCCGGGATCAACTCGGCCGGGCGCACGAAGAGGGTCAGATTCACAAGTAAAAAGAGAACGAAATCCACTTTCGATCGCCGTTCTGTTCAGGAAGCGTGCCCGTTTAAGAGGCCGTTGAAAAAGGGGACTGTCCCTTTCGAGCAAACGATTTTCGGACAACAATTCGGTACTGCCTGCAGGGACTGTCCCCTTTTTCAACACGCTGTTAAGAAGTGTGCCCGGTTAAGAGGAGTGATTGAGCAGCGCGTTGAGGACGGGGAGCAGTTCGTCGAGCAAGCGACGGGCTGCATCGTCGGCCGGGGTCGCGTCGGTTGTCTGTGCCGGCAGGCGGGTCGCCAGTTGCAGCTTGTAGAGCATCGGTTCGGCCCCCAGCGACAGCCCGGGATTGTCCGGGACTTCCCAGAAGCCGTGCGGACGATGCCAGGCATGGTAGACGCGCCGGCTTTCACTGGTATCTGATCTGTTGCGGAAAGTTACGCGGCCAAAGGTATCCGCGGCGCCGCCGGAAGCGGAAATCTTTTCGGAGCGGGGCGCTTCAAGCATTTCGAACCGCGCGCTTTCGAAGCACGTTTGCGGCGTGTGGGCGATCAGGGGACCGGTCCCGCCCACGAACAGGAGCAGGGAAACCTGTTCGCCCGTTTCTGAATTGACGTACGTCAGGCTGGCATGGCTCCGACATTGCAGCGTGCGCAGTGCGTCGTCGGCCATCGGCTCGGCGGGTGCCGAGCGCCAGGGGCCGATCGTCGTCGGCAGACCGGCCACGACTTGAGTGCCGCCCTGCAACATCCGCTCGCGATCGACGCTGCTGGCGCTCGATCGCGAAAACAGATTGCCGACAAAGCTGGCAACAACCAGTGCCACCAGTCCCAGCCAGTTACGATTCATCAGGTTCAGCTCCCAGCCGCGGATTGTTTTTGCCGGATGTACGAGTCGGCTCTCAAATTTCACGATTTCATTGCCGAACCGAAATTCCTTCCCCCTTGATGGGGGAAGGTTAGGATGGGGGTGGAAACGTCAATCGACGCTCGCCCCCCCCACCCCGGCCCTCCCCCACAATGGGGGGAGGGAGACGCTTGTGCTTCTGAATCTTGCTGTCCTGTGCGGCTTCAAGAGTGATCGGTCCGATTACCGGTTGGCAACCTGACCGGTGATCTTCCGCCATTCCCGCCGTTCCGACGGAGTCAATAATTCTTTCGAGAGGCCGTTTTCGACCGCCTGTTCGACCTCGCCGCGGGATTTATCCTGCTCGTCCAGGTGGTGCAGGGCGATCGCCAGGTGGAGTCGATAGCGGGGATTCTTGCGATTGAGTCGGCAGAGCCGGTCGAGCATTCCGTGCGCTTCCTGGAAGCGGCCGGCATTGATCAGGACGAGTGCCTTGCTGTCGATGAGTTCCATCGAGTTGGGCAATCCGCCGACCGCCTTTTCGATCGCCCGCAAAGCGTCGCTGCGCCGTTCGGGAATCTCGGAGAGCACGAGCGCCAAGTTGTTGAGGATGGCGGGATTCTCGGGTTCGCTCTTGAGGGCCTGCTCGTAGAGCGCAATCGCCTCCGGATTGCGACCCTGCATGACCCGCAGGACTCCCAGTTCCAGCAGAAAGGGAACAGACGCGGTCGGAGATTTGGCGGCCGCCAGCAGGACCTGGTCGGCCTGAGAAGTTTTCGCCGGCGACTGTTCCTGGTTGGCAGCAACGGTGAGAACGCGGACGACGATCGCTGCACCGACCGGATTGGTGGCGACCGCCTTGCCCAGCGCCAGTGCCAGCGCTTCGTCGGCCCGCTGATGCTCGGCCAACCAGAGTGCCAGGACGTCGTAACTGGTGGGAACGAGCGAAGTGAGCTGGCGGAGCTTTTTCTCGGCCGCCTGGTCGAGATGGACGCGGGTGCAGAGGTCGGCTGCGGCCCGGAGGGGGGCGGCTTTATCGGCGGCGGTTCGGGCTGTTCCGAGCCGCGCCGTCAGGAATCGATCGATGAGCGGTTCAATCTCATTGGTGCGTTTCGACGCATTGAGCCAGTCGACGCGCAGCTCAAGGGTTTTCGGGTTGGCAGAGTCCTTTTCTTCCAGGCGCGACAACATTCGGCCGGCTTCGTCGAGCATGTTGTGGCGGGTGAGGAAGTCGATGTACAGGGTGAGAAAGGCGGGTGCGTCGAGACTCTTGACCGCCAGCTCGAATTGTCGGCGGGCGTCTTCGGGTTGCTCGAGTTCTTCGTAGGCCCGTGCCAGGAGGAGTCGATCCCCCGGCCGTGCCACGTCATGCTTGCCGACGAGTTCGGAAAGCAACCGGACCGCCTCGCGGGTGTTGTCGGGTCCGCCGCGAACGATGAGCAGCGTCGCCTGAATGCGCCGATCGTCGGTGGCGGTTGCCTTGTCGGTTTCGGTGAGCAGCGCCAGGCCGCGCGACCAGTCGGCGTCGGTGCCGCGCAGGCCCAGCAGGACGGCCGCCGTCCGGCGGGCTTCGGCCGACTTCGGATCGATTGCCAGAATCTGCTGATAGATCTCCAGTGCCCGGTCGTGATCGACGCGGACGTAGAAGCGGCCGAGCTCCTCGAGCAGATGGACCTCTTTCTCATTCCCGGCCAGTGCCTGGCGGTAGTGACGCTCGGCTTCCCGTTGATCGCCGATGACGTCGAAACCACGCGCGAGCACGAGTTCGCGATCGCGCTGATCGGTTGCGACGGCGGCGGCGAATGACTGCAATGTCTGTCGCGCCTCGGAGAGTCGGTGCAGGTGCGCTTGCAGCCAGACCAGGGCGCTCCAGGCCCGTGCGTCCTTCGGTGAATTCTCGAGCGTGCGGCGCAACAGGGCTTCGCCTGCCTCGGGATTGCCCGTCATTGCCAGGGTCTGCGCATACCAGACCTGGGCGATCGGGTCGGCAGAGCGTAACTCGGCGGCGGCGCGGGCCACTTTCAACGCATCGCGGTTGTGCCCGGCCCGCAGGTTGGCCGGTATGGCGTGTGATTCCAGCTCGTCGGTCAGCGCGGCCATCTGCCCCGACTGGCCGATGTAGGCGGCTGCGTCGGCAAACCGGTTCTGCCGATACAGTGCCGCGACCAGCCACTGATAAGTCGTCAGGCTGCGGGCACCGGCACGAAGTGCCTGCTCGTAGTTCTCGGCTGCGTCGCCGGCTCGGCCCATGCGCTCGGCGATGCGGCCGCGCAGGAGCCGCGCCTGCGGCCAGGTGGGACGGAGCGTTTCAATTTCACCGGCCAGGCGGGTCGCCAGGCGGGTGGCGTTCTGCACGTCAGAGTCGGTTTCCAGCAGGTGGACCGCCTGGACGAAGCGCCAGAGAGTCCCACCCTGGCCTTCGATCGATTCGAGTTGTTTGCCGCATTCCTGAAGGTCGGCGGCGTCCTGTGCCATGAGTGCCAGGTCGATCGATGTTTCGTAGACCCACAGATCGGTCGATCCCGCAGTGCGCTCGGTCCGCAGCCGGTTGCGCGCTGACTGGATCGATCCCGAATCGATTTCGAACGAGACCAGTTGCCTCAAGATCGATGGTCGCGCTGCGTCGGAGGCGTGTGTCAGGGCCGGTCCGAGGCTGCGGATCGCGGCGGCGGAATCCCCCCGACGCCTCTGCAATTCGGCATTCGTCAACACGGCGATTTCAGCATTGCCACCACGGCGGCGATAACGTTCGAGTGTCGCGTCGGCATCCTGCGTCGCGCCGGCTTCTTCAAAGAGAGTGGCCAGCCGGGGGAGCAGCGCGATTTCGAGTTTTTCGAGGCCGGCAAGTTTCCGCAGTAAGGCCAGGGCGCCGGTTCGATCGGCCCGGGCCAGTGCAGCGACCGCACGCAGGTGCAATACGGGGGGCGCGTCACCGAGCTGAGTCTGCAGGTGCTTCAGCGCGGCGTCGACGCCGCTCCAGTCACGGGTTTCACCGGTGGTTCGGCGGAGTTGCAAGTCGAGCCGCGTTTCGGCCAGACCGAGCCAGGCGGCCGGCAGGTCGGGTTCACCGGCGGCGGCGACTTCATAGTGCTTCAGGGCCCGGTCCAGATCGCCGATCGTGCGCCATTCGGCAGCGGCCAGGAGGTGGTTTGGTTTTGAACGGGGATCGAGGCGGACCAGTTCGTCATAGGCGGCCGCCGCGCGATCGTGCGAACCTTCGCGGGCATAGACCCCGGCCAGAAGTCGCCAGCGGCGCTGCCGCTCGGCCAGAGTTTCGGCCGGATCGGCGCTCTCGGTCACGCTGGCAGCGAGCCGCTTGAGCGCCGGGATCGCTTCCGCAATCTTCCCTTCCAGAACCAGGAACTGGGTCCGCGCCAGCTCGAGATCTTCGTTGAACCGGCGGCGAATCGGATCGGGAAGGTACGGTTCGGCCCGATGGAATGCCGGTTCGACGCGCGCGAGCGTCTCGCGCGCCCGGTCGGCATCGCCGACAGTCAGCAGCAGTTGCAGCAATTGCCGGTTGACTTCGAGATCGTCGCTCCCGATTTTCTCGGCGCAGGTTTCGAGGACGCGAATGGCCTCCCACGGCTCATTCCAGCGACTGTAGAGCGATGCGACAGTGAGATAGGCTTGCCGGCTCTTCGACGCGATCTCGAGCAGCCGTTCACCGTATTCGCGAGCCGCGTCGCGGCGGGAGTCCCCCGCGGCAATGGCCGAAGCCAGGAGGACGTCGGGATTGTCGGGGGCGATCTGCCGTGCGCTGTCGAGGTCTTCCTCGGCGCCGGGCAGTCGGTAGATCAGACGATAGCGGGAACGGGCCAGGAGCGCGGCGATATCTGAGGGATGCTGCTCGACCATCTCGTCGATCGCCTGATCGGCCATCGGAATCGCCGAATCGCGCAATTCGATCGGCAGTTTGTCGCCCCCTTTGCGCAGCAGATTGGCCAGCCCGAGGGTCAGGGGGACGTCCCCTTTGTGGCGGGCGAGCGCTTCGCGGTAAGTGTTGATGACTTCGAGGGCCGTCACGTTGCGGGCGGCGCCGAGTTGTTCGCGAAGCGCGCCGGCCAGCACGCGGGCGGCTCGAACGTCGTCAGGCAATCCGGCGATGACCTGGCGGGCCTGTTCGGCCGCTTCGTCGTAACGCCGCGTCTCCAGGAGCAGTTCGGCCAGGCGCGAGCGGACGATGTGCTGATCGGGATTGGCCTGGATCGCCTGAAAGAAAAGCGAGACGGCCTGTTGCTTCTGTTCGGCCTGGCCCGGGAGCTTGTCGAAGTTTTTAGCACGCAGCAGCAACGCTTCGGCATTGGCCGGTTCGAGCTGCAGGTACTGATGAAATGCGGTCGCCGCGCTTTTGTAGTTTCCCTGTTCGTGCAGCGTGCGGGCCCGGGCGAGGATCGAGGCCGCCTGCCGATGCACTTGAATTGTGTACCAGCCGAAGAGCAGCCCCGACAGAGCCAGCACGGTTCCGGCCGTCCAGGCGGCGAGCCGGAAGTTGATCTGCCAGTCGACGGCTTCGGCAGTTTGCCGCGCGTGCGCCGGGACCGCCGGTTTCACGTCGGCCGGGAGACTCTCGGGGTCTGTCAGGAGTTCAATCGACATTTCGTGTTGCACAACCAGGAAGAACGAAAAATCAGACAGCTGTCCCATCGCCGCATTCAGGCAGCCGGTTTCAAGTGGTTCCGTACCCGCGGTAGTTGTACGAGTACTTGCGGACCGGCGCGCCGTTGAGCACGGCGGCGACCACGTTGACACCGCCGGCACTCAGTCTCTCGAAGGCCTGCTTCACCTGGCCGGAGCGGCTGTAATCGTGCCGCGCACAGAGCAGGACGCCGTCGGCCTCTTTGGCGATCACCAGCGTTTCGCTCGCGCACAGGAGCGGCGCCACGTCGATGATCACTTTGTCGTACTGGCTGCGGCACTGTTCGAGCACTTTGAGAAACCGCGGGCTCGAAAATAGGTGGCTGGGAGAATTCCCCGTGGCAACCCCCGCCGGCAGGACGAACAGCCGGTCTCCCCAGTCCATGATGACCGCGTCGTCGAGCGTGCATTCACCCCGCAGCACTTCCGCCAGGCCCGGCCCCGGGGCGATGTCGAACTGTTCGTGTACGCTCGGCGAGCGGAGATCGGCATCGATCATCAGGACTCGCCCGTCGATCGCCAGCGACCAGCTCATGGCCAGTTGCGTCGACAGATTCGTCTTCCCCTCGCCCGAAACCGCGCTGGTCACGACGTACACCTTTTTATCTTCGAGCCGGTCGTCGACCGACAGAGCCGTCCGCAGGGCATTGACGCTTTCCTCGAACAGGTGCGACTGCAATTCGTAGGCCCGCGTCGCTCCCGGACGTGGAATCAACGGCCGCGCGGGGAGCGTGGCGACTTCGCTCACGAACCGCACGTCGACTTCCCGTTCGAGCTGCTTGCGTTCGTAGACGCGCTGATGGAGCATGTCCCAGCCGATGAACAGGCCCAGGGGCAGGAAGAAGGTCATGAGTCCGATCATGCCCATTTTCTTGACGAGGCTCGGGCCTTCGGGAAATTCGGGAGTCTTCGGCTTCTGGACGATGTGCACCTGGCCCGGGGCCCGGCTTTCGGTCGTCAGATGGACGGCACGATCGGCGATGAGCCGGCGAATTTCTTCGGCATTGGCCAGCTCGGCGCGGGCAAATTCGAGTTCGAGCGTTTTGTCTCCGTGTTCGGCCTGCTGGCCTCGCTCGGCGTCGATCTTTTCCCGCAGCATCGAGGCGGTTCGCTGGTGATCGCTCAAGTCCTTTTCGGCCTTGGCGACTGCTTCCTGTTTGCCCGAGAGGACGCTCCCTTCGGCATCCTTGAGCCCCTGCATCTTCAGGTGTTCTTTCGTTTCGGCGAGCTCGTTCTCGATCTCGCGGATTTCATCGTGAATGCGTTTGCGCTGCGAGGCGCTGGCAGACAGAGTCCTGAGGGTCGCCTGCTTGTGTTGCAGGTCGAGCTTGAGTTTGGTGATTCGCGGGTCGTCTTCGGCCGGAGGCTCGATCTTGCCGCCGCTGGTGATGCGAACATCGCGGTGGAGTTCTTCGCGGAGGGCGGCGACGTTGGCGCGGGCGACTTCAATCTCGACTTCCGTGGCGACGAGACGTTCCTGCAGGTTGGTGAGGAGGACAGATCGGCCGACGGCCCGCGGGGCGCCCCCTTTGCCTCCCGAGACGTCGACCAGCACACCTTCTTCTCCGCCCGCCTGCTTCGTGAGCTCGCGGAGTTTTTCGCGCTTGAGATCGATGTCGTGATCGCGGACGGCCTGCTCTTCGGTCAGGAGTTCGAGCACGCGCTGCCGCTGGGCGTCGGATTCCGACGTCTGGAACCGCATGTACGTATCGACGATCGCCTGCACGACCCTGGCGGCCGATTCGGGGTATTTCGCCGTGAACGAGACTTCGTACAGTTCCGACTTGCCGATTCGTGAGGCCTTGAGGCGCTGGGTAATCCACAGGGCGGGATCTTCCTGCCCGGCGATTTCGCGCAGTTCCGGAAGCTGCTGAAGCCCTTCGGTATCGATGGCCCGGCCGATGATGAAGCGGCCCCGCAGGAGCTCGACCTGGGTTTCGGCGAATTCGCGCGACGGGTCGCTGGTTTTGAAGGCCACGTAGGGTTGCCGGTCGACGATTTTCAAAGTCGCCAGGCTGCGATATTTGGGCTCGGTGATGTACCACAGGACGGCACAGGCAATTCCCGCGAGGATGCTTCCCAGCAGCAGCGCCACGATCAGGCGCTTCACGACTGAGTGCCAGACGACGGCCATCGAAAACGCTCCCGATTCGTCGTCGTCGGTGCTCCCCATCTGCAGAACCATGGGAGCAGGCGGTTCGCGCTGGTCATCGCCAGGTCGGATCAGCGTCGTTCTCTCGGTCAGGGCCGCGTTCAGGTGCGTTTTTTCCATGAGACCTTCACCACCGGGAAATGTGTGAAAAGAATAGACTCTGTTCGAGATTCGAGTTCGTCGGTCGTCAGATGGTCGCGGGACGTTTGAGCAAGCGCTGGCCGGATTCCACGGTCACTGGCACGATCAATCGCCGCAGCCACGCCGCCAAGAGACCGAACAGGACTGCCGCCACCGCGATCATCATCCACCCCGCGCTGTTGTGGGAAAAACGGGCGGCGGCCTCGCCTGCGCCCCGTTGCATCAGGAGGCCGGTCACGACGACGCGAATTGCATTCGACAGCAGGGCGACCGGCGCGACAGCGAAGATCAGGATCGTCCGCTCCGGCGGAGAGCGCCTCTGCAACATGACAAAGGCGAAGGCGACGGCGCCGATTCCCATGAACATCCGCAACCCCGAGCAGACCTGTTCGATATCGAGCACGTGCTCGCCGAGGTATACGGTGTGCCCTTCGGGAATTGCCGGGAGGCACAGGCAAGTGAACAGGAAGGTGCTCAGCCTGGTCGTCGCCGTTTGCAGGGGCTCGCTCAGCAACTGATCGATGCGGAGCGGTAGCGGAATCATGAACGCGAGGAATGTGATGGCGGGGATTGCCCAGATAAACATGCGCCGGCCGGCCAGCAGCCAGCAGGCTCCGGCCAGCCAGACGATCACCGCCCAGCCCGCCAGCGGCGTCAGAAACAGCCGCTCGCTTGTGAATCGCAGTCCGAACCCGGCGGCGATCAGAATCAGCCCGCCCCATCCGGGACGGTTCGATGACGGCAGCGATCCGCGGCGCAGCCACAGCGTCAACAAGGCAAACGGCACAACCAGAAAACCGTGAGAGTAGTCGGGCTCGGTCTTCCAGGTCGTCACAAGTTGCCCGAGCGTTTGACCGAAGAGCCAGACTGTCAGACAGACTGTCAGCAGTCCGGCAGCGATCCAGTACCAGCCGCCAGCTTCTGGAACGGGGAGAGCGTCATTGTCCAGAACACGCGCCGTGACGTCGCGGTGCCGGCCCGCTCCGAGTCGCAGGCGACGCGCTTTGCGTGGTCCGCGCTGTGCGACGTCGCCGTCGCAGGGCGGGGGGGCGTGATGCACATCTGCGTCTGTGATCAGGATGGCCGGTTCGGTCGGCGTTGCCTGTTCCACACTGGGCGCAGGCTCCGGCGGCACGGCTTCGTCAGCGCGCAGTTCTTCAGGAGCAGCCGCCGGTCGGTCGGGCAGATCCTCCGCCTCGGGGTCAGGTTTCCAGAGATCCCTGATCTCGAGCGGCCGCTTGAGGTGCGGGCTGCGCCCCTTGCCGCGACGTTGTGCCATAACTGGTCAGCCCTCGACCGACAGACTCGATTGCCGCGCGGACTCCGTTCCCGTCGGTTGCATCAAGTCTGCCCGATTCGTTTGCAGGATGTACGATGACTCTCCGAATCCCCCGGTTGGGAGACTTTGGGAAAGTATTTCACATGGAATCGAGGCGGGTGGGGACCGTGGCGGGTTCGGAATCGCTTCGAAGTCGGAACTGTTCGGGAAGCAGCGGTTGTAGCGAACGTGCCGTTAAGAGCGTTCATTTGGAATCCCCGAGCGGGCAAAAGGGCTGGCACAAATCGCGGGACGTTGTAGTCTTAAGCTCGACCCCCTGATCTAGGGATTCGATTTACCAGCCTTCATGTAAGAGAACAGTTCCATGCGGATTCTGATCACCGGCGGCGCGGGGTTTATTGGCAGCCACATTGCCGACGGCCTCCTGGCCAGGGGGCACGATGTGACCGTGCTCGATAATCTCTGCACCGGCAGGCGCGAGAACGTTCCGGCCGGAGTGCCGCTGCACCTGGCTGACGTGCGCGATCAGGCGCGGCTCAAGGAAGTCTTCGATCAGGTTCGTCCCGACGCGGTCTGCGTCCAGGCCGCTCAGATGTCGGTCAGCCGGTCGGTGCGCGAACCGATCTTTGATGCCGAGGTCAACCTGATCGGGTTACTCGGCGTTCTCGAAAACTGCGTTCGCGTCGGCGCAAAAAAGGTGGTCTTCGCATCGTCGGGGGGCGTTCTGTACGGAGACGTCTTCGAACCGGCGCCCGAAACCGCACCCTGCAATCCGATGTCGCCTTACGGCGTCAGCAAATTTGCCGGCGAATTGTATCTGCATTTTTTCGCACGCGAGCACGGAATTCAGGCTGTTGCGCTGCGGTATGCCAACGTCTACGGACCGCGGCAGAACCCGCACGGTGAAGCGGGAGTCGTCGCCATTTTCGCCCAGCGGATGCTGGCCGGACAGCAGGTCACGGTGAACGGCGATGGAAAGTACATTCGCGACTACGTCTACGTCGGAGACGTAGCCCGCGCCAATGTCTTGTCGCTCGAAGCCGCGCTGGCCGAACCGTTCACGGCGTTCAACATCGGCACCGGTGCCGCGACCGACGTCAATCAGCTTGCCGAGGGAGTCCGCGGTTTGTGCATCGAAATCGCCGGTCGATCGGGGCGGCGGATTGAAGTCCCCGCGCCGGTGCATGGCCCTCCGCGGGCCGGCGATCTCAGATCGAACCTCGTTTCGTGCGCCAAAGCGCGTGCGGGCCTGGGCTGGCAACCGACTGTTGCCCTCCAGGAGGGACTGCGTCAGACCGTCGAGTGGTTTGCGACGCAGCCGGCAAATCCGAGCTGATGTTTCGGCCAGACGGGTCGTGCTGAACGCCCGCGAGCGACATCATATGTAGGCGCCTCAGGCCGTGTTTCCCTCGTTCCCAAGCTCCGCTTGGGAACGCCGGTTGCGAAGCTCCTGCTTCGCGTCTCTGTCCCTTCGTCTCGGCCCTCACCCCGCACATCCAATCCGTCACCACACCAAAACCGCCACGAGTCGTCGACGATGTCGCTGAATTCCGGCCGCGTGAACATCGGCAGCCAGCCGATGATCGTGCAGGTCCTGAAGTACGGACACCCGGTTTCGAAGAAGTCGTAGCGCGACCGGGCTATGGGGATCGGTGTGCGGGTGCGTGAGTTGGGAGATCGGGAGGACGCTCGGATACGCGAAGCAGGAGCTTCGCACGGCTCGTTCCCAAGCGGAGCTTGGGAACGAAGGAAATCGGCGGGTTTTCGGCTAGTTTTCAAGCCATCATGGCAAACCGGGTAAATGGGGTAGTTGCTGCCTGAAGATCCGGTTGCAGCGAAATTTCCGAAAAGACTGATAAATCTCAACCTGCCGGACCGATGATTTATACAGGACGGTTCGAGGCGTCGCTCGCGCGGCCAATGGGCCGGCTTCGTTTCGATTAATTCAAATACCCACCGCCGGGTGTCATTGGAACCGAACTTGTAAGGAGATCAGTTCATGCGACGGTATCAGCAGTGGTTGTCAGTCGGGCTGTTGGCCCTGACCCCGGGCATTGCGGTGGCCGGTCCTCTCGACGCTCCTTCGAGTTCGAGCCAGGGCTACGCCAAAAAGGCCAAGAGCTCGCCCAATCAGGAATTGGCCGAGAAAGTCGCCGGTGCCCTGCGGAAGGGCAAATTCACCGGTTACGACATCGAACTCGATGTCAGCAAGGGTGTTGTCACCCTGAGCGGGAGTGTCGGCAACCCCAAGCAGCGGGACGCGGCGGCCAAGATCGCCCGGTCGGTTCCCGGTGTCGTGGGTGTCAACAATCGCCTGCGGATTTCCGAGCAGCCTGCTCCGGTTCAGCAGGCCGCTGCTCCCAAGCGGCAGATGATTCAACAGGTTGGTGGAACGATGCCCGCAGGCGGGCGCAACCAGGGAATTCGCCAGGCTGCGTTCGAAGACGGCACCGAAGGCCCGCTGGGCCCCACTCCCACGCCGACAAATGCCCCGGTGGCGATGCCGGCTTACGGCCCTCCGGCCGGTGCCGCGAGCCACGTGGCCTACAATCAGCCGAATTTCCCCGACAACGCCTGGCCGACCTACGCTCAGTACCCGAACTACTCGGCCGTGACGTATCCCAGCCAGTACGCCGCCTCGGCGTGGCCTTACATCGGTCCGTTCTATCCGTATCCCCAGGTACCGCTCGGATGGCGGAAAGCGACGCTGGAATGGGATGACGGATACTGGAATCTGAACTTCCGCTCGCGGACCGATCGCTGGTGGTGGTTCATGGATCCGAAGAACTGGTAATCCAGAAACGGATCGGCAAGACAAATCTCCTCAAGGCCACGGATGCTTCCGTGGCCTTGAGGTTTTTTCATGCGCGCCGCTGGTCGCTTGCGGCGCTGCAATTCGACTCGCTTGTTCAAACGTCGGCCGTACAGTACGCTGCCAGCGTCCCCTGAACACTCAACCGGGAGTCGAGCATGAGGCGATCGCTGGCCGTCGCGCTGTGGACCGTTTGTTTCAGTTCTGTAGCGTTTTCCGCCGAGCCGCTCACGCTCGACATCTGGCCGGCCCGGCCTCCCGGCGAGACAAAAGAGTTCCCTCCCGAGTCTGATCAGACGAAGCCGGAAGATCCATTGATCGCCGGCCGACGGATCATCAAGCTGGGGAACGTCTCGACCCCGCAGATCGCCATTTACCGCCCGGCCAAAGAGAAGGACTGCGGCGCGTCGGTCGTCATCTGCCCGGGGGGTGGCCACCACATTCTCGCCTACGATCTCGAAGGGACGGAAGTCGCCGCCTGGCTGAACGAAATCGGCGTGACGGGGATCGTGCTGAAGTACCGCGTTCCGTTTCGCGATCCCGACAAGCGCTGGCTGGCCGCGGTGCAGGATGCGCAGCGCGCCATGAGCCTGGTGCGCAGCAAAGCCGATTCGTGGCAACTCGACCCGCAGCGCATCGGCCTCCTCGGATTTTCGGCCGGCGGGCAGGTGGCCGGGCTCGTTTCCGTCTTCGACGACCAGCGCCAATATGAATCGATCGATCAGGTCGACAAGGTTTCCAGCCGTCCTGATTTCGCCGTGCTCATTTATCCCGGCGGCATCAGCCAGGGAAATAAGCCCGAATTGCGCGAAGACGTGAAGGTCACCAAGTCGACCCCGCCCATGTTCTTCGCCCACGCGTTCGACGACAATGCGAGCGTCTTCAACACACTGCTCCTGGCCACCGAACTGAAGAAGGCGGGGGTCCCGGCGGAGGTGCACGTCTTCGCCACCGGCGGGCACGGCTACGGCTTGAGGCACGTCGACGGCCGCCCGGTCACCGATTGGCCGAAGGCCTGCGGCGCCTGGATGAAGACGATGAAATACATCCCCTGACGTTCAAAGTTTTCCCGACTGCCGATCAGGTCACTCCACCAGGACTGCCATGCCCCGCCAGACCCGTCGCGCCGCAGTGCTTGCTTTTGGTTTCTTTATCATTGCCGGTTTCGCCTCCCGCGCTGCGGTTGCGCAAGAGCCCGACGTGCTCGCCGGCTACATTCGGCTGCACTACGCGAAGCACGAATTCATGGTGCCGATGCGCGACGGCGTGAAGCTGTTTACTTCGGTTTATGTGCCGAACGATACGACCCGTACCTGGCCGATCCTGATCAAGCGGACTCCCTATTCGGTCGCCCCGTACGGCCCGGACAAATACGCCACGACGCTGGGCCCCAGCGAGCACTTCGCCCGAGCCGGTTACATCTTCGTCAATCAGGATGTGCGCGGCCGATTTCAGTCGGAAGGGGAATTCGTGCAGGTCACGCCGCATATTGTCAAAAAGACCCGGCCGGCCGACTTCGACGAAAGCAGCGATGCCTTCGACACGATCGACTGGCTGCTCAAGAACGTCCGCGGCCATAACGGCAAGGTGGGGATGTTCGGGATTTCGTACCCGGGATTCTACGCCTCGGCCGGAATGATCGACGCGCACCCGGCCCTGGCGGCGGTTTCTCCCCAGGCGCCGGTGGGAGACTGGTACTTCGACGACTTCCTGCACAACGGTGCGTTCTTTCTCGCGCACGCTTACCGCTGGCTGGGGAACAACGATCAGGTGCGGGGCAAGCCGACCGGTGAAAAGCCTCCGCCGGTCAATTACCCCACACTCGACGGCTACAAGCTGTTCCTCGATGCGGGAACGATGCAGGGGGTCAGCGAGCGCTATCTGAAGGACTCCATTCCGTTCTGGAAAGAGATGATGGCGCACCCCAACCGGGACGAATTCTGGCAGAAGCGCAACATCCTGCCACACCTGAAGAACGTCGCCCCGGCCGTGATGGTCGTGACCGGCTGGTACGACGCGGAAGATCTCTACGGTTCGTTCAAGAGTTACCAGTCGATCGAAAAACTGAACCCGAAGGCAAACAACGTACTCGTCGTCGGGCCGTGGCACCACGGTGGCTGGGCGTCGGTCGCCGGGGACAAATTGGGGCCCGCGTCATTCGGCTCGAAGACCGCCGCGTTCTACCGGCAGGAAATCGAGTTTCCGTTTTTCGAAAAGTATCTGAAAGACGAAAAGCACCCGGCTCCGGCCGAGGCGACCGTCTTCGAAACCGGCTCGAATGCCTGGCGAACATTCGCCGCCTGGCCGCCGAAAGAGACCCGGGAGCGGCGGCTGTTCTTGCGGGAAGGGGGGAAGCTCCATTTCGCGGCGCCCGAGGCTGCCAAAGCGGGCGAAGGCTTTGAAGAGTTCGTGAGCGACCCGGCTCGACCCGTGCCGTTCATCGAAGCGATCAGCCCGCAGATGAACATCGAATACATGGTCGCCGACCAGCGGTTCGCCAGCCGACGCACCGACGTGCTGACGTTTCAGACCGACGATTTGACCGAAGATCTGGTGCTGGCCGGCCCGGCCGACGTCGATCTGTGGGTCTCGACTACCGGCACCGACGCCGATTTTGTCGTCAAGCTGATCGACGTCTTCCCCGATTCGTCGGAGGCCTCGGCGCAGCCCGGCTACCAGATGCTGGTCCGCAGCGAAGTGTTTCGGGGGCGGTTTCGCAACAGTTTCGAGAAGCCCGAGCCGTTTGTACCGGGTCAGCCGTCGCGGCTGCGATTCGAACTGCTCGACTCGCTACACCGGTTCCAGAAGGGGCACCGGCTGATGGTGCAGATTCAAAGCACCTGGTTCCCGCTGGTCGATCGCAACCCGCAGAAGTACGTCCCCAACATCTACTTCGCCACGCCCGAAGACTTTCAGAAGGCGACGCACCGCGTGTACCGATCTCCCGATCACGCGACGAGCTTGCGCCTGGGAGTTCTGCCGGCAGCGGCCGGTCCGTAACGTGCGTTCGCGCACGCTAGAACTGATACTCGCGCCCCGGCTCGCCGATTTCCACGCGCGGCTCATGCAAGGCCAGCAACTCGGCGACCACTTCGGCGTAAAAGGCAGGCTTGATGTGCACCGCCACGACCGGAACTTCCGGTATCAGCTTGCGTCGCTCGCCCAGGAACATGCGGGGGGTGAGATGCTTCGACTCCCTGGCCAGCCATTCCATCGAGTCGGGGAAGCTCGATTCGAGAAAGCAGCCTTTGAGACGGGGCGTCGCATTGATGACGCGCCAGATCTCCTCAGAGGGAGACGTATCGGAAACGACGGCAAACGCGCTGGCTCCGTCGTCAACGACGAAACCAAACGTCGGCACGACGTGATCGAGGGGGATGGGAGTGACCCGGTACCGGCCCGCGGTCACGGTCTCGCGGGCCTTAAGTTCCTGGAATTTCAGAAACGGGGACTCTCCCCGCGACAGGCGAAACAGATCGGGCCAGATCCGGTCGTTGAAGAAGTCGCGGCGCAGGCTCTCGAGCGTTTCGCGACTGCCATAGATCGTCGGACAGTCGGGGCCGTGCCGGTACACATTGTCGAGAAAGCTGGGGAGCGAGGCGACGTGATCGATGTGCGAGTGCGACAGAAAGACGTGCCGGATCTGTTCCTGCACACGAATCGGCGATTGCAAGCCGATGCTGCCGGCGTCGATCGCCAGGCAATCGTCAACGAGGTACGACATCAGAAATTGATGGCCCGGATCCGCCCCAAAGGCAGACTTCAGCAGCTTGACTTTCACGTTGATCCACTTTCCAGTCGTCGGAGCCGCCCGGCTGCCGATGAGGAGTGCCAGATTCGCCCGCAGATCAAGGATCGGCTCGGGCGAGCGTTCATTCTAGACTACTCCGCCTCACAGCCTCCCGCAACCGGGTCAGAGCTGGCGAGTCGAATCCGGCGCCGTCGGGAACTGCTCTATTTGACGGCTGCGACGGTCAATCGAGATGTACCACTGACCGCAAGTCGTTCCGGGGTGTAGTATTCGTACGCCACGGCCGCAGGGCTCAGTACCTCAACGGGCATCGTCGGCCGCAAACTGTAGGCAATTGTCAACGTTTGGCCCGCGCCGAGCGAACGTACGTAGACAATCACGCTGCGCGGCGTCACTTGATGCTTCTCGATCGTCCCGGCCGCGACCAGGCGCGCGAAATCCGACCCGTCCGTTTCGAACCCGGCCGGAATCGGAACGTCGACAAGGACCATCGGCAACGATTCGGATCCCGAATTTTTCACCGTGGCGACGGCTCGGACCGATTCGCCCACTTTCACGTCGGCCCGTTCAAACTGCAGCGCGACAGATAAGGTCGGCGTTTCGGGGGTGCGATCGGCTTCCGGCGTGTGGTACGAGAAAGCGAACTGGTAGCCAACGGCCGATCCGCTGGTGTCGGCAAGTCGCAATTCATGACTTCCGGTCCCGAGCAATGCCGAAAGATCGATCTGCTGCATCACGTCGGATTGTTCACGGGGGATGACGATCTTCCTCGCTGGTCGTCCGTCAAGCACGACGTCAATCTGGCGTTCGTGGTCGGCCGCGATCGGGCGACCGGTGGCCGCCGTCAGGGCCTGGAGCGCGAGGACGGTGGCCTGCGTGCTGTGCCAGGTTCCGTGAGGGTCCTTCTGCTCCACGAGCCATGCCAGCGCCCCGCGCACCGTCTCGGGCTGGTGGCTGCCGGCTTTCAACAGCGACAACGTGGCCAGGGCAGTCGTTTCAATCTGATTGCTGATGCCGCCGCCGTAGAAGAGCGTCCGCGCCGGTCGGGGTCCTTCCCACCAGACGAGCTTACCGTCGGTTGATGTGCGTTTCAGCGTTTCGATCCGCGCCTGATACGGACGGCTCGCCTTGCCGGTTCGATCGATCGCCGTGATCGCATTGACGACGAGCGCCAGGACGTAGGGGTCGTCAATCTGCGCCGGGTCGTGCGACAGCAGATAATCCAATGTGCGCTCGGCCTGGGAAGCCACACCCTGTGCATCGCCGCCATACGTCGCCCAGGCGATATATGCCGTTGTTCCGAGCCGGGCCGACCTTCCCGCTCCGCCGGTCGGGTCGTCGTGCAGCAGGTGGCTCTCTGGCTCCCACGATCCGTCGGATTTCCGTTGAGCCAGGAGCCAGTCGCGCGTCCGCTTGATCACAGCAGCGTCGATGTTGCAAACGCGAGCCATGTCGCGAAATTCCAGCAGGCCGTACGCCGACAACACGCGGTTCGCCGGCGGGTGCCCGAACCAGTCGAATCCCCCTCCAGGAATCTCGAATGACAGCAGCCGCTGGTATCCCAGATGAATGTATTCGCGGGCTTTGGCTTCGACTTCCGGAGCGTTCTTCTTCGTGCGGATCAGGTAATCGAGAGCCAGAACGTTGGGGTAGGTCGTCGAGGATGTCTGCTCGAAGCAGCCGGAGGGGCGCTGGAACACCGCGTCGAGTCCTTCGACAAGCTGACTGAAGCTGGACGGATAGATTTTGAGATTTCCCCTGACGCTGCCGTCGATGGCTCCTTCAGGAACCACGGTGGTAATCCGGGCCGGCTCGGTGAGAGTGCCGTTCGCAATCTGCTCGACCCGACGACCGTCGGAAACAATTTCGATCTGGCGCTCGACCGTGTCGCCAATCTCCCCGGCGCGAGCCGCGATCCGCAGAGAGTGTTTGCCGATGCGGCGGGCTCTGAGCCGATACCCCACCGATTTCACCTCGCCGGCAGCCAGTTCGACGGTCTGTTCGGCCCCATCGAGGCGGTCGAACGCCTCGGCGTTTTCGAGCGTCAATTTCACCGTTTGCGGTCCGTCGAGATAGTTGTAGACGACGACCGGGACGGTGACGGCATCTCCGCGCGTGAGGGCGACAGGCAGGTTCAGGTCCACGAAGAACGGCTGAAAGACGCGGATCGGGGATTGTCGAGCCCCCAGATTTCCGTTGGCCGAGACCGCGCTGGCCGACAGCCGCCAGGTCGTGATGGAATCTGCCAGATCAATTTCGAGGCTGACTTGCCCGTTATCGTCGGTGATCAGTTCAGGGCGCCACAGCAGCGTTTCGGGGAACCAGTGACGCAGTCGGCCGGAGGGCCCGGTGGATTCCGGAGCGTCTGACTTCGCCTGTTTGGCATTCTCGTATGCCATTCCGAGCTGCTTCAGATCATTCCTGGATTGCGACCTGACGGCTGCTTCTCGCGCCTGTTGCACCGCCGGCAGCAGCAGAGCACTCAGCACGAAGAGAAAGGCTACCAGCATGATCCCGGCCCAGAAGTCCCGAAATGCCATCACGATCAGCACGATCACGGCGATGATAAGGAAGAACGTCCACAGGCCCTTGACCAAGGCCAGCCCCTGCCGCTTCTGAGATTCGATCTGCCGTGCCTTATCTGGAAAGCTCGAAGCCGTCAGCGTGTGCGGGCCGGTTGCTCCGGTGAGCTGGTCTCTGAGTTCTGGCGGAAACCACGGCATATTGCTCGCGATCTGTTCCCAGTCGGGCCGTTCCAGAACGTCGAGGATTCGCCGGTCGTTATCCAGGTACGGCAGCAGCTTGCGGAGGAATGCTTCGCGGTCGGTGTTGCCTGTTTCCGACGTTCGAGCGAAAAGAGCCTGTTCAAAGCGGGACTGGCGCGCGGCTCGAATCCCGGAAAATGCCTCGGGAGACCACGGATAGGCGGCCAGCACCGGCTGCAGGAGTTCCTGTTCCAGCGTGAAGAATTGCCGCTCCATTCCGGGAGCCCGGTCCAATACAGAAAAAACCGCTTCGTCAACCGCCGCCAGGCCGATCGCTCCGGGAACGGGCCGCCCCCGCGCGTCGGTGAGCCGGAACTGCAATTTCGCCCGCGCGCCGGGACGATATTCGGGACGGTCCTGTGTCACGTCGATCCGCAGCTCGTCGGCCTGGCGGATGTACACGACGCGTCGCTTGCGGTAGGGAAGTCCGTCGGCGCCGTAGCGGTAGGCGCAGAACTCGAACGTGCCGAACAGGTCGGCGGGCAGATCGATCTGGCTGTCGCTGCGCCCATTCTGCATTTCGGCCACGCCGGTGAGCATCGTCTGGCCGTCCTTGATGAGATCAATGAACAGCGGTTCATTTCCGGCACCGAGCGCCGTCAGGTGCAGCGTCTCGCCTCCGGTGTAGACCGCTTTGTCGGTCCGAACCAGAAAGTCGTTCGTTCCCGTCCCGGTGCGCAGCGTGACTTCACGCCGTCCCTCCCGGCCTTCGCTGTCGACGGCCCGCAGCGCCCAGTTGATGACGTCGGTCGGCGGAATGAAATCGATCGCGGCCGCGCCCATTTCATCGGTGGCCACTTCCTCGTGCTGGCCCGTGATGGTGATTCGAACTTGTGCGGGACGCCCATCAGCGTAAGTTGCCAGCAGATAAACCTCATTGGTGATCCCCTTGACGAGAGCTCCCGCCTCCGGGATCACTTCCAGATGGATGGGCTGAGCCGCGACGGTGCACGATTCACTTTTTGTCTGTTCCTGTCCGGCCCTGTCTCGCACCGACACCGACAATACGATCCGGGTCACTTCATCCTGCGGCCGTCCAAAAAGTTTCTGCGGCAGCACAAATTCGAACGCCGCGGCGCCGGTGGCGTCGGTTCGAGCGTGCAGGTCGGGGAGCGCGGCGTGTTGCAGCGCCGTGCGGTCGGCAGTGACTTCCACACCGGCATCCACAACCGGATTGCCGAAGTGGTAATTCGCGTGCACCGAACCCGACACTCGCTCCCCCGGCTGGTAGTACGGTTTGTCGAACTGAACTTCAATCTTGAATTTCGGGAGAACGTATCGTTTGACCTCCACCGTCAGATCGCTCTGCGTGTCTCCCACCTGACAGGTGACCTGGTACGCGCCTTCAGTGATTTCGTCAGCCAGCGGACAATCGGCCGAAGCAATTCCGAACCGGCTCGTCACACCCCGTTGACGGAAGATGACGTTCCCCTTCGGGTCGGCGATCGAAAACGAGACGTCATTTCCGGCGACGGGCTTCAAATCGGGCCGGCGGAGCGCCAGGCTCCTCAGGTGGATTGCCTGCCCCGGCTGATACACCGGCTTGTCGCTGCTGACCATCAGCTTCCACGAGCGTTTGAGTTTTATCGCGCGGGTAATGGATTCTTCTTGAGACGAGGGCCGGGCGCGCACGCGCAGCTCATACTCCCCCGGCTCCCAGTCCGGCCACCGAAATCGCGGCCTGGCGGTTCCCGTTTCATCGGTCTGGAAACTGGCCAGTTTCACGAACGGCCCGGCGTTGTGCTGCACTAGTTCAACGTCAACAGGGACTCCCGGAACCGGACTCTGGTCCTGGTGGCGAACGACGAGCACCCGGAGCGATGCATCGGACCCGGCGAGCAGCTCGGTCTGCCCCAGAACCTTCAAATCGTACGGCGAGGGCGACATCGTCGAATAGTGGATGTGCAAGCCGGCGATCACCACGGCGGCCGCTGCGGCCAGCGTCAGCCCGATCCGAGCCGGGGTCCACCGTGGGCCACGATATTGCTCGATCCGTCGTTCGGTCTCGCGGATCAATCGGTCGGAGGCTTCGACTACCGACAATGACTGCAGGGCGTCGAACCGCTTGCGTCCGATTTCGAGTGCGACCTGGCAAATCCGGCAAGTTTCGCAATGCCGCTCCAGCCGTTCACGCCGCTCGACGGTGAGAACGTCGTGCAGGTAGGCATCGACATCGCCCAGAACGTGGTCGTCGGGATTCAACATGCTCATTGTCTCATGCGTGGTTCGAGGAAATTCCGAAGTGAGGTCAGAGCTTGAAACATGTTGGACCGGACGGTCGATTCGCTGCGCTCCATAATGTTGGCAATTTCGAAGTAAGACAGCCCGTTCCAGACGCGCAGCACCACAACCAGTCGCTGCTGCTCGGGGAGACGTGCTACGGCCGTCTGAACGATCATTGCGGTCTCGGTCGCGATTGCTGCGTCATCCGGCGCCGTGGCGACGGGAGCGGCAGAGATCGCCAGCTGTTCATTCAAGGGGACGGACAGCGGCCTGTGCCGACGGAACTCGTTCCGGCACTTGTTAAGGGCAATTCCGAACAACCACGCCCGAAACGGCCGCGGAAATTCATATCGCCTGCGTTCGATCCAGACTGCCAGAAAGACGTCCTGGAACAGTTCCTCGCTCCGGTGGCGGTTGCCGATCATCCGCTCGATAAATGTCAACAGGGGGCAGGCATATCGGCGGATCAGCGTTCCCAGGGGTTCACGCCGATCAAGCGCCACTTGCGCCATGAGCTGTTCGTCAGCCTCGATCGCCTTGCCCATCAACCTGCTCCTGAATTGCCGACGCTATTCTATTGGCGCAGGTGGTGGAAAACGTTGGACGGAAAGTGGGAAAAAAATGCATAGACCTGAAATAATCCCCGATGAGCGCGTTCTTACGGCAGCGCTGACCAGGGGGCGGTCAGCTCCGGCTGACGCTCTGGCTCCAACGTCTTTCAGCTCGCAAAGCAAGTGTCCCCGCCAGGAGTCGGACCTGGTCTTCGACCTTCGCAGAGTCGCGTGCATCCGCCACACTCCGAGGACATTAGCTGAAACGACGCGCTAACGCGTCTGTGGGAGCCACGCCCGTGGCTCCCACAGACTTGTTCCCCGCCGAGGAATCGAACCTCGTCTTGCAGCTTCGAAGGCTGCCGTGCTGCCGGCACACTCGCAGGGCAAATCGCAAAGTATCCCGACCGGGAGTCGAACCCGGACCTGGACCTTCGGAGGGTCCGATGCGATCCGTTACAACATCGGGAATCAAAGCAGCCCGCTGGCCGATGAGGCCAGGGAGAGGGCCGCTGCGATAGTTCTTCAAAAGAGCCGACGACTGGGTTCGCACCAGCATGATCCGCCCCTGATAATTCAGACAGGGCAAGACCGGCGCCTTTCTCATTCGAGCCACGTCGGCAAAAACACCGGCGCAAGGAGTCGAACCCTGTCGAGCGGTTTTGGAGGCCGCCTGCTCTCCCGGGAGCACACCGGTAAAAGGCCCCACGGGCATGACACCCGTGGGACCGAACTCACTCTTCCAATTCCACGTTCCAGTAGGCCTCGCTCACAAACCGAGTCCAACTGTCGATCCGCACGTCGCGGGTCGCGTACAACGGTCTCCAGACCGGGTGGACCGGCTGCTTCCGCAGAGGCATGCCGGCCTGTTCGGGTGTACGGTCGGCCTTGCGCTTGTTGCAGCCGATGCACGCCAGAACACAGTTCTCCCAGGTCGAAATACCACCCTGTGCCCGCGGCAGGACGTGATCGAGCGTCAGCTCCTCAGTCCCCGGTTGCGCGCCACAGTACTGACACGTGTACCGGTCCCGCTTGTAGATGTTTCGCCGGCTGAACGTAACGGCGTTCGTCGGGATCCGGTCGTAGTGCGTGAGCGCTACGACCTCGGGAACCCGCAACCGCATCCGGACGGCCTGAATGAACGGCTCATCGTCGCGCGGGATCAGCGTCGACCAGTCGGACCAGGTGTAGAGCTGGTAGTCCTGCGGGTCGACGACCCGGGCGTTGTCATTCCAGAGCAGGACCAGCGAGCGCGACACGGGCGCCACGCCGACGGGCTGCCAGCTCCGGTTGAGAATGAGCGTCGGCCGCTCGAGAACTCCACTGATCATCACGAACCTCCATTCCAGGAAAAAGGGTGTCCGGGGGGAGTTGAACCCACCGCCTCGACTTTCACAGAGTCGCATGCAAACCGTTACACCACGAACACCATGCTTGCCCCGACCGGGAGTCGAACCCGGACTGCCTCGTTAGGACCGAGGCGTGATTTCCCTTTCACCATCGGGGGCCAGCGCTTCCAAACCATCTCCAGCGGAAGGGGCGGGGATCGAACCCGCAAGGCTTTTCGAATTTGCTCGGCCGGCTTCCAACCGGTTCCCGTCACCTGTCGGGTAGCCCTTCCGTTCTCGTCATATATCCGCAGCACCCCGACCAGGACTCGAACCCGGAACCCCTCGGTAGAAGCGAGGTGTGATCTCCATTTCACCATCAGGGTGGGCACCGCCGCGAAGAGCGGTGGTCAGCGGAAGGCAAGGGAGTCGAACCCTCATCTCTCGAGGAGAACCGCGTTAGCAGTGCGGCCCGGCCAACCGTATCCGGCTACCTTCCGTTTTGATCAAGTGGACCCGCCGGGAGTTGAACCCGCCCTGTCGTTTGATTGAAGGGGCCGGCATGCCATGCCGACGTCTTCCCGTTGGACGACGGGCCCCATCAATCACAGAGGTCCGTCCGGGAGTTGAACCGGGCACCGCCGCGAGGAGCGGTGGTCTCCGCCTTACCAAAGCGGCGTGCTGCCGAAACACCAACAGACCGTTACAAAAATGACCGCGGGTGGATTCGAACCACCGATTCTCTGAATGTCACCCAGACGCCTTCGCCACTGGACCACGGGGTCGTGAAGTAGCCGAGGTCGGAGTCGAACCGACAGAATCACCAGGCTCTCGACCTGGCCGCTTTTCCAGCTTGCGTACTCGGCTGTGAAGGGCCACCGATGTGGCCCTAAATGGCAGGTCCGGGGGTCGCACCCGGCAGGCAAAGGGTATGAGCCTTCACTGGGCACTGGCCCACCTGCGTCAAAGACTTCGTCGTTGCGAATTGCAGGCCCCGGAATCGAACCGAAGAGACCGGCCTTATGAGAGCCAGTTGGGCGCCAGCCGCGCCTGCACCGAATCAAGAGTGACCAAGGGGAGAGTCGAACTCCCATGCCCGAAAGGGCGCGACATTCTGAGCGTCGCATGTCTACCAGGTGCACCACTTGGTCAGATTTCCGAGTGACCCGTGCGGGAATTGAACCCGCCTTTGCAGTGTGAGAGGCTGCCGTCCTGAACCGATAGACGAACGGGCCGATTTCCTTCAGTGCGTCGGGCAGCGACCAAACCGGCCTCCTCGGCCGGTTCGGTGCCCGAACCTGCAATGCCCGGAGGCGGGTGGGTTACAGCCACTTGGGCACGCCAATGCCCAGCCGACGCATGATTCCAATGGCACGGGAGGGATTCGAACCCACAGAATCACGAAGGTTCGGGCACCGCCGCGAAAAGCGGTGGTCGTCGCCGCTTTTCCAACTTGCGTACCGTGCCGCTCGAGCGCGTCTGACGGGATTCGAACCCGCGGTTTTCTCCGTGACAGGGAGACGAGGACTCCGCTCCTCCACAGACGCGTGATGTGTTTCAGTGGCTCAGGCGGGATTTGAACCCGCAGCATCCTTCGTTCTAAGCGAGGGTGGTCTTCCAGTTGCCTACCGAGCCGCAATTGCCCAGAGCAGGAGTCGAACCTGCAATCGCTCGGGTTTAAGTCGAGCCGCTCAGCCATTGGCGTATCTGGGCGCCGTTCAATTGATCCCGGATGGACTCGAACCATCGTTGCCTGGGTGTAGGCCAGGAGTCTTCGCCGCTGGACCACGGGACCGCATCGTTGTGTGAGTGGACTCATCGGGAATTGCACCCGAATCTTCGGTTTGCAGGACCGGCGTCTTTCTGTTGGACCATGAGCCCATTCAGCGGAAGCCGTGGGACTCGAACCCACAAACGGGTTTCACCCGCCACCTGTTTTCAAGACAGGTTCCTCATCCGGCCGGATGACTTCCAGAATCTTTTGCGCGGAATGTGCGTCCCTGTCCGCCAAGTTGCATCACTCCGCGATGAAAAATTGCGGGGGTTGGAATCGAACCAACGCCCTCCTGGTTCAGAGCCAGGCGTTGCTACCAGCAGCAACCACCCCGCAGCGATGTCAGCACTCTGAGACTCACTATCATCGAAAAGGTTCGGGGAGGAGGGTTCGAACCTCCGTCGCCTGGTTCAAAGGCAGGCAGCCTACCGTTAGCCGATCCCCGAGAGTGCCCTGTGGGAGTTGAACCCACCTTTCCAGCTTGGAAGGCTGGCACCTTTGCCGCTCGGCCAAGGGCACGCGAAACTTCAAGGCGGAAGGGACCACCGCTCATCGCGGCGGTGCCCGACTTGAACCCCCAAGGCTCATCGCTCGACCGTTTTCGAAACGGTTGCCATCGCGGGCACCGCCGCGATGAGTGGTGGTCCGGCTTGCCCTTCCGTATCGAGCTGCGGCGACAGGAATCGAACCTGTGGCGAGACGGTTAACAGCCGCCTGCCCGTACCAGCACGGGCCCCACCGCAATTCAGTCGGCGTGGTCAGATTTGAACTGACGATCTCCTGCTTCCAAAGCAGGCGGATTTCCAGGCTTTCCTACACGCCTATTCTTTGTCGCAGCGAATGTGCCGCCGCGGGCGCGGCGATCACGAATCGCGAACCAAAAGCACCCAGCGGGAGTCGAACCCGCACATCCGACATGGCAAGCCGGTAGGCTTCCGCTACATCATGGGTGCAAACGTCCTGATCGAATTGTCAAAGAACGAGTTGTCGCCTTCGTCGCGAACGTGCCGTCCGATTAAATGCGGACCTCCACTCGCGAGCGAAAAAGCACCGGGTGGGACTCGAACCCACGTTGCCGCATTACGGGTGCGGAGTCCTCGCCGCTGAACGACCAGTGCCTGATTCTCAATGGGATCAGAGAGGCTCGAACTCTCACCTGCCCGGGTAAGAACCGGGTGTGCTGCCGCTAACACCTTGATCCCGCATCTTCTTCTGTCTTGCCGATCGGCCCGGAAGGAGTCGAACCTCCGTCTGGCTCATATAAGGAGCCTGCTCTCACCGTTGAGCTACGAGCCGTTCGCCTCGCCGAACCGAGTATTCCAGTGGGGCCGGAAGGGATCGAACCCTCGCCTGCCAGATTAAAGGTCTGCTGTGCTGCCGTTACACCACGACCCCAGAAACTGATCCGAGGCGTGCGTTTCAACCGTCGTGCGTTCATTGCTCATCTCCCGTCAGGATTTCCAGTGGCCCGAGGTGGAGTCGAACCACCGCTGCCGCCGTATCAGAGCGGTATGCTTCCGTTACAACACCAGGCCGCAAATCGGGGAGGCGGGAATCGAATCCGCTGCTACGTGCGCCCGCGACCACCGCTCTTCGCGGCAGTACCCGGTGGGCCACCATTACCCTTCACCCCGCACTCACAAACGCTGTACTCAAATAGCTCGTCGGGGAATCGAACCCCGTCCTCCGCCTTGAAAGGGCAGTATCCTGGACCGGTAGACGAACGAGCCGTGCGCGCACGTTGTGCGCAAGTGGGTCGGGTGGTGCCGATCAAATTTGACTACCGCCTTCGCGAGAGCCACGCCCGTGGCTCCCGCTCAGTTGCTTCTCCAGGTTTTCAGCCTGGCGCTACACCGTCTCAGCTACCGACCCATTGAAACTCAACGAAAAAAGCCCGATGTCGCTGTGACACCGGGCTTTGAGATTTCCGCGGGGGCTTTCGGCCAGGTGTCACAGGCGCAGGGGATACACGGGGAGCGTATTCGCCGGTTGACCGGCGAATGGCCGTGTAAGAGTCCCTTCGGATATGAAACTTGGCCTTAAGAAAGACATGGAAGGCATCCTCAATTCGTTTGTCTGAGAGGAACCGTCAATTGACACGTTGGCGTTTTGTCGTCCCCCTGCACCCGATTAGACGAATCTTGCCGTGAAAAGGTTCGCAGAAAATGCGAACTCTTGCTCAGGAATCATCGATACGCTGGGGCCACCTTCCGTCCATAAGGTTTCGCCCGGCAGCCGTGCTCCTTGCGCTCGCGCTGCATTGAGCGTGGCCTTCCGGTGCCGCCACAGGCCCGCGGAAAGAATCAACAAAAAACGCCGCGGAATGCACGGATTCCGCGGCGTCTCTACGGAGAGGGGGGGATTCGAACCCCCGATCGGTCAGAGACCGATGCCGGTTTTCAAGACCGGTGCATTCAACCGCTCTGCCACCTCTCCAGGTGTGCAATGGACACGCTTTTTGGCAGTTTGAGGTTTTCAGAGAAAACCCTTGGCTGCCCTAATGGCTGCCCTTCGCGACGTTTGAGGTTATCAGCCCCGTTGGCCGTTCGCAAGATTCTCGTTTAGCAGGAAAGAGTTGTCGTGCGGTGGTCGGGGCTGGCTGGTCGTGGCGTACCATGACTGTCAGTCGCCATTTCCCAGTGAGATGGTCATCTCGCGATGGTGACGAGATTCAGAAAGCGAGTGTGGAAAAATGGTTGAGACCCTGTTGACGAAAAAGGACGCGGCGGAACGTCTACGCGTATCCGAGCGGACGATTGACCGGCTCAGAGCCCGGAAGAAGCTGAGGTGCGTCCTGGTGGGGGCACAGGTCAGGTTCCGGCCGGCGGACCTGGAGAGCTACTTGTCGAAGAGCGTTCAAGTGGCGTGATGACACTCTCTTCTGCTTAAGATGCAAACAACGATGCTAACGTGACTGCTCAGAATGACTTGCGCCGTTTTCTCAGATTGACGATTTGCAATCTCAGTTTAGAATCCGCCCCATCGATTTCGCGGCCTTAGTGACAACCACTATATAAGGAGACGAGCATGAAGTTCGGCAGCGCGGAAGAGTTCGTCGTGGCGTGGCAGTTCAGCGCGACGTTTGGAGACCTTCGGGCGAATCTCCGCCGGCTGTGGGGCGGGGCGCCCAAGGTCAAAAGTCTGGTGGCGCGAGCCCGGCGATACCGCCAGATGGGAGTCAGGCTCAAGCCGTTGGGCTACTGAGTGCGGCCAAGCGAAGTCAGAGGAGCGCGGTCCTGGCCAGGGCCGCGTTTTTCTTTTGTCGCCTGCTGGCGTCAGGGAAGCGGATTCATCACCAGGAATTGCTGCACGTCATCGACGAACTTGCGCACCTCAGCCGCGGATAGCTCTGGCTGGTTGTTGTGGGCACAGTGATTTCCTGCGGAGGCCATTGCCGTCACGTGTTGCATGGCCGGCTTGAGTAAGTGGCCGCCTTTGTAGAGTGCCTGATTCAAGTCGTTAATGGTCGGTCGGTCTGGGGGGAGACAGGCGTGGCGCTCGCAGAGCTTCCGAAGGTGCTCTTCCAAGACGGCGCGGCCCAGGACGCCTGCCGCAAGAGTGAATTGCTTCTCCAGCAGCTCATTGGCCTGCTCCAGGAGACTGCCAAAGGCATCCGCGAACACTAAGTCATCGACCTTGACGAGCAAATCGTCGTCAATTGCCTCTTTCAAAGCCTCAAGCTTTCCAAAAAAGCGCTTTGCGGCGCCAAAATAATTCTGATTCACTTCCCCAAAAGCATCAATCCAAATACGCGCTGGCTGACCAATCTGGACAGCAAAATTGTGACATCCAGTCAACCACTTGTGGAATACTTGGGAATCGACCCTTGCTCCTCTCAAGTCTATGACATTGCCCCCGGACGTGGAAAACTTCGACGCCAGAACGGCACGGCCTTCACCAAGCAGTTTCTGGACGTGAGCTGAGAGTCGCGCCTTAACGGTCGGATTCAATGTCGCACCGAGTACGAGGTTCAGGGACCTAGTGGACCCGGATTCTACCGGCAGACGAGTTGGTCAGGGAATGGCCAATTCCGAACTGGACTGATGGATGAGCAGGGAAGGAAGTGCGGGGACGACGCGCCGTCCTCAGAACGCAGCCCCATTGCCGACGTGAAACCAGCAATGCCGGATTGCAGAGTCAATTCCACGGGAACGGGCTTCCTCCGATTTCGGGAACCGGAAGATATCGCGCCATCCGCAACACGATGTATCCGTTGCAGATGATGAGGTAGAGCGTTAGCGGCCGGCGAAAGAAGAAAATCCACCGTGTGAACGATTCGATTTTGCTATCCGAAACAGAGACGCCGTGGCGACTCTCGGCAACCCAGGTTCGCGACAACCACCAATAGGTCAGACCGAGCATGCTGTTCGCGACGACTCCGATTTCCCACCAAAGGATTGCGCCAGGGCGGACGAGTTCGGCAATTGCCTGGACATTCTCGGTGACTGTCCCGAATCCCCACTTGGCCAGCCATAAGCCGATTGAGTCCACTAGAGCGGCGCCTTCGTAACGGATGGCCCACACAACGTATTTCAGGACAAAGACAGCAATACAGAACCAGGACCACTTAGCGACAAATTGGGGAATGCCCCTGTCCTGCTCAATCGCCAAGTGCTGAATCCAAGTCCGGTCATCTTTCTTTACCGGTGCCATTGCCCACACCAGCGGAAACCACACAACGGCCGTTGACTTGACTGAAAATCGAAACATCAGGCCGGCCCCAAGCATCACACACGTTGACAATAGATGCAGGTACGCGGTCAAAACCTTTTCGACGGTCCCTTCATCGCCAGACCTGATTGATTTCCATGCCGGGATTCTATCGAACCCGGACGATGGCACAAAAGCATCTTGCCAAGATATGCCGATTTCCTCAAAATCCGCCCCATGCCCGACGTCTCAACAGACACTATCGTAGCTCGATTTGACCCGGATGCCGGCCAGTGGCTCGCGCACTTCGGCGACAATCCGAAGGCGACGTTTGGAAGTGACCTGCCAATGGTCTCGGTGCGACGCCTTTTGGAGGGGACCGAGGCGACTCCGGACACGTACGAACTTCACTGCGATACCGGCCGCTCCGGAAGCGGCCTGTTAATTCGGTCGCTCACCTGGGACCCACCCGAGATTCTGATTGCCTGCGAAGAGTGCCGGGGCACTGGCCTGTACGTCGGGCTAATCGAGACCGAGCCGTGCAAGGCGTGTGGCGGACGAAGGGTGCAGTTGACGTGAACGGGGCCGGCCTAATCCTCGACCGGCTCACATCGGTTTCGTCGAAGCTGCCCAACGATGTCGCGCTTCAGGCCGTCCAGGAGGAGTGCGAGACCGGAAGCGAAGGAAGCGAATCCAAGGCACGCGGCCATCACACCCCTGGCACCGCCGCCAGATGACGGAACATAAATGAGGGCAGCCAGCGCGACCCAGAGCAAAGCGGTGCCGACCATCTTCCGCCACGTGGCCTTCATCTGTGCGTCCATCGTATTGCTCGCAAGTTGCCGTCGTGTGTGGGAACCGGTAACAGGTATTCGACCGCCGAAGTAAATGCTTTGCGATTAAAAAACTGAAAGGCCCCTCTAAGGGCAAGTTTCTCGAAAAGTTTCCGGGGAAAGTTTGAGCAGAAGAGGTTTTGGGGGGGCGTCAAACTGACGTGATGTGGTCGGACACCCAGATGAGTTCGCGGGCCGGCTTTCCTTGCTTCTCGCGTATCGACGGCGGCAACGACTGAATCAACTCGCTGGCGATTACGACCGGGGTCAGACCCTTCCAGACGACGATGAGGGGAGGAACGTCGGGGTCAGCTTCCACCATCGCGCGAAACTGGGCGGCACATTCGGCCCGTGCCTTTTCCTTCGTGGTCGTGAATTCCTTGACCATCTGCATCTTCGTAATGGCGCCGGAACCGGCAACGAGCACATGGATTTCGATTTGCATTGCGTCCTCCGTCGAAGTCTAGCGCGATGACCGGTTGAAAAACAGAACGCCTCAGGACCGAACGACACTAAATGTCGAATGGATGCGCCTCAAGCTGTGGCGCGATGAGAACGTAAATTACCAGCACCCACACACACATTGACACAGCCCATATCACAATGACGAACCAAAACCTTCCCCTGCTCCGGCGAATAAGCCGGTTTTCGTTGTCAAGAAAGAACGAGGCACTCATCCCCAACATTACGATAACAACTAGCGCAGCGGACGGGATGGCCAGAATCGCATTGGTTCGTCGGGACGCTCCAATTAAAGGGATTCCGGTCAAGTTCGAATTTCGCAAACTCCGTTGTCCTTCAACCGTTCCTTTTAATCGAATGTCCACACCTTTCTCGGCCGTATAGATAATCTGCACGACGGCACCATCTCCACGTTCAAGAATCTTCCATGACAATGGAACCTTTCCTTCCTTCCATCCCTCTTTGCCGATGTCAAATCGGGATACTTCTCTCGCAGTCTCCCGAGTTCTTGCTTCAAGCACCTCTCCTGGTGGGTCCAACAGCAAGTAAATGGGTTCAAGGATATCGTCCTGGTGAATGGGCTCAGCGCCGTTGTTCCAAATCGCGACCTGCACCGCCATGACCCGCTGCTTGATTACGGCTTCATTGTGGACTACCGAAAAAGTTGTCGTGTCGAGAGGGTCGAAGATAATTGTCCGAACCATCTGGACGGTCCATGACAATTCGCGTGTCCGCACCGACGCGAGATAGAAGTAAAGCGCCAATGGAATCGCGACAATGCTCGCCATCGAACCCAAGAACCCAGCCTTGTTCCAAAAGGTGAGTTGGCCGTACCGGCGGCGCATGCTGACTTTGCGAGCCTCATCTGTCATCGTCGCCTCTTTGCGTAGAGACCGCTGACGCAATACCGCGGCCATGATGGGCGCGCTATCTGGGGAAGTCAACGGGACGGCCCGGAAAGAACCAGCCTGGTCTGCAACGAGAAAATCGTGAACCAAACGGCGCAAGGTTCGTTATCATACCGGGAGCAATCGACTCAGCCCGGTAAACAACGCGGAAGGGAATCGCCAATGGAAATTCCTTCGTTACCCACTGACAATCTGTACAAATTCCTCGCCATCGGTGGCATCATCGTCATGGTTGCAGGATTCGTGTTGCCGGCGACGGCCGATTTCCAAATTGTGAAGCTGCATGAAGAGCAACAGCGGCTTGCCTATGAAGAATTCACCAAGCACACTGGGGACCTCATCCGACAGAACAACGAGGAAATGCGGATTGCTGTTGAGGCAATTGAGAAGATTGCTGAACCGAAGGCGCGAGACAACATTCTGGACCTTCTGAACAAGCGCAACGTCACCAAAGAGCAATCCGATGCGTTCGTCCTCCACCTTAGCGGATTCGTCGATGAAATGAGATTGTTGCGGCTTGCACATCAAGACCAGCGCAATGTGTCTCAGCTCTTGAAGTATTTCGGCTTTGCAATCTCGGCCCTTGGGTTTGGCCTATGGTATTGGAAAGTTCAGCGGTTTCATGACCGCACGAGTCGGGCAGAAGCGCTAAAGGCAGAAGCCGAGTTGAAGGCAGGCGAGACCAAGCCGGCCGGGGAGCTGCCTAGGATAGCTCAGGCATAACGCCAGCATCCGGGATGTGCTGATTGAGCATCCTGGATACGGTCTGACGTCCAGCAGGCGACCGGCTATGCCGGCTTGTTCTCAGTCCCCACGTACTTCAGCCGAATCAGGATTTCGTTCGGCTCTTCAAGGCGTTCCATAACGTCGTAGTAGTGAGCTTGTGGCCTTGCATCCGGCCCCATTTCCCTAATCATTTCGATTCCAAACGGTGAACCGCCGATAGTCCGCCGACCCACGACGCCACCACTTGTTGCTGCCCAGATGAATTGGGCGTGAACTCTATCCCACGGGTGCGGTGAATCGTGGGCGATGAATTCGCTGTCTCTGGGGCCGCCAACGAATTCGATGAGGACCTTCTTCCCCTGTGGACTGGGAGGTAAGTCCTTGTGATGGTCCATGCAGAGCGCTCCTTCCGTTCAATGAACTGGGCTGGGCGCTGATTCTGGGCTCGGAAAATGCGATGGTCAATACCAATTGACACCCACAGACACTTCTCTGCTTACCCGAGGTCACTCAGAAGGGTGTTCGCTAGTCCAGACCCAGTCCTCGCTTGACGGCGGCCTGCATTTCGGCTGATAGCGAGAGGAACTCCCGGAGCATCGCGGTGCCGTGCGACTGCAGACTTTCCTTCACGGTTGGCGCTGGCTTTGCCATTCGGAGTTTCTGCTTTCGGCCCTTCTTCCCGCCTCCAAACAGTTTCTTCTTGGCCGAGCTGACTTCGCTCGATGCGGCCTGAAGCCCGTGCTTCTCTTTAACCCAGCTAATCACCATCGTGTTCGGAACTTCACGGCCAAGTTCCTTCCATCCCTGGCGAATAGCTTCTGCCTTGCTGAGTTTACCGTCCGCCGCCTGCCTCTTAACTGCCTTCTTCGCCATGACGTTCACTTTCAATTAAATGGTGTGCAGGCCCGCACTTTCCAGACTAACGTCCGGGGATGAGCGCGGTCAACGGCGATGGCACTGCGCTAAGCAGGAAACCTGACGCGACGCCCTATTGGCCCATTTGCATCGGTCTGATGGGACATCCCTCAGGGCCTGGCGCCGCGCTGATTGACCCACCGGGACCACATTTAGAATGAGCCATGCCGAAAGGAGGGTGCCAGCTACCGCGGCAAAAAACGGAGGCTCATCAAATCCAGGGACGTCTGTTGTGGGCTGCCCGCCTGGCTTATGCCACAGCCCGGCATATGCGTCGGCCAAACTGGTAAGCGCCTTGGACTTAGTAATCGCCCATATGAGCGGCGAATAAATCAAGGCTAGCAAGACGCCAATCCATCTCGGCAAATGAACATTCCAAATCAGCCAACAAGCCGGACCGACTGAAAGCGGATAAAGAACGAGGATTGCGACTGTTCCCCAGAGGGCCGGAGCGGGGCGCCAGAGGAATCGGATGAGCCTTCGCATTAGGGATGTCCCAGCAAAAAACAAACCCGTCCGCGGTGATGTCACGGACGGGTTCGCGTTGTCGGCAATAGGCCAGTATTGCCGGACACCATCAAGGTAACCCGCGACAATTCGGCTGGCAAGCCAGGCCGTGCGCCAATCCGATTCTGGTGAGCCATTGCCTCGCTGATTCCGTTTGGAAAGAATGGGGCCAAGCTGACGTTGAAATCCCTGGGGCACGGACAATGAACGACGAACCGCGGGCTGAGGAGCCGGAGGCTCCGAATTGGCAAGAATTCATCCGGATTGCACGTTGGCCGATTGCCGTCGTCGTGACCGTTCTTATCGTCGGCGGAATCTTGCCGTTTGTCTTTTCTGGAACCTGGGCGAATGCCGCGAGCTTCGGGGACAGTTTCGGATTCGTCAATGCTGTCTTCTCCGGGTTGGCGTTGGCCGGTGTCGTCGCCGCAATCGTTCTGCAGAGCCAGCAGTTGAAAATGCAGAGCCATGAACTCGGCTTGCAAATTGAGGAACTGAAGCTGCAGCGCGAGGAACTGCGGCTCACGCGAGACGAATTGAAGCTCAGTAGGGAGGCACAGCAAAAATCTGAGGAAGCATTGTCAGAGCAAGTTAAATACCTATTTCTGACGGCGTACATCAATGGCACTGCTGCAACAGTTAAATATTATTCGACAAGGATGCAACTCTCTGGATTTGAAAAGCACGGAGCACGGACGCATTGGCAGTTCAAGGAGGCGATTGCCATCCAGGATGTAACTTCATTGATTGAGCGCATCAATCCGCTTCTTCCAGATATTCTCCGCGAAGTTCCTCTCCGGCCAGCTCATGTCGTCGAGAAACTGGAGACAATTGCCGATTACTTCGGTTCACAAATTGCAGACCGGTCAGATGACCCATTGGAATGGACCCGCTCCTGCCAGCGCGCACTGGTCGAAGTCCTCAGGCAAATGGAATCGATGCTCTCGGTCGTTCGCACCATCGACTTGCGCGACGAAATAGTCGGGGAGAAGGAAAGGCTTGAGACCACTCTAAGAAACACTTTCACTGGTGGAATCTTGACCGTTCAAGGAACTAAGGCTCTTGAGGAGGGAAGAGACAATCTGCGGAGTTGTATCAATCGGCTTCGGGTCATGGCTGAGTCACTGGATTCGGCATAACCAAGTTTAAGACTGGTGACCTCTTGGAATGAAATCCGCGAATGTCACGTTTTCGTTAAGACCGTGAAAAAATGATGATGCCGCCCTTGGTCACCTTGCGACGGGTTTTGTCAGAATCGTAGACTCCCCAAAGTCGATTCGCTGGTCACAAGGGAACCCGATATGCGCCACCTCTTCTGCTTAATCACAGTCGTCCTCCTGACCTGCTCCCAGGCCGTCGCCTGGTCCGACGCCGGACACAAATTCGTCGCCTCGATTGCGTTCGCCCGCCTAACCGATGCCGAGCGTGATAAAGTCGTCGCGATTCTCCGCGCCCATCCCCGCTTCAAGGATGACTTCGAGGACAAGGCGCCCGGAGAGGCCGAAGGCGACAGCCGAGAATGGATGTTCCAGCAGGCATCTGTGTGGCCCGACCACGTCAGGGGCTTCCGCGGTGAAGACGCAAAGTTCAACCACGGGACGTGGCACTACATCAACCTGCCACACTTCCTGAACGAGGCCGACAGAGCCGCGCTCACTGGGCACCTCAAGGTCAACATCTCCCTCGACCCACCCGAGAAGCCCATCGAGCACATGAATGCCATCCAGACGCTTCGCCTATCTCGGAAGATGCTAGCGGACAAAGCCACGTCTCCAGAGGACAAGGCCATCATGCTGTGCTGGCTGTTTCATTTGGTCGGCGACATTCACCAGCCCCTGCATTCGTCGGCGCTGTTTTCAAAGCGGCTTTTGAAGGATGGGGACCGGGGTGGGAATCGGATTCTGACGAAGCAACATGGGAACCTGCACGCGCTGTGGGACAGTTTTCCTGGCGGGAAGGTTCAATTCAAGACGGCGCATCAAGAGGCGCTGAAGCTTATGAAGTACCCGGAGCTGGTGGCCCTGGGAGAGAAGAGCGCCCAGAAAATCGATGAAGCGGATTGGCTTGAGGAGAGTCGAGAGCTGGCGGTGAACGTGGCGTATGGCGCGGAGGTGATGGGGTATTTGAGGAATCTTGAGCAGGAAGGTGGGGGCGAGATTCAACCTATCACGCTCGATACGGACTACCTGAAGACGGGCGGGAAAGTTTGCGAGAAGCGAGTCGTGCAGGCGGGGTATCGACTCGGCGCAGTGCTGAAACAAATTGTTGATTGAGCCGAAACGAGAATACCGCGTTCTTAGTCATTATCGCACCACGGCAGCTCTAAAACTGGCGACGATTGGATTGACGTCGGTTTGCGGAACCTTGGCCAAATCCATTAGGGTGAAGCACATTTCACCGAGTGACGTAAGGCCGACGTGTCCGTCCTCAAGCCGCGTTGCCGCCGTCATTGGGCCGCCGATAAGACGGATGAAAGTCCAGAGCTGCACAAAGTCTTCCGAGAGAACAATCTCATTGTGGTAGTTGAGCTGGTTGGCCATACCGTCAATATCACTGCACCACACGAATCCAGGAAACCCTGAGTCTCCTCCGACCGCCGCCACAAGACACATCTGTCGATAGGACAATCGCTCCGCAATCAGAAGGACCGCATTCGCATCAGTCGCTGAGATATCCAGAAACGCAGCATTTGCAAAGATACTCGCGATGTGTCTGAGCTTCTTTTCCTGATGTTCCTTTTGGCACTTCAGAAGCACTCCCTCATAGAGTTGGTCGGCCGCGGACCTGTCGGTCCCATCACGCGTGAAGAATCCGTCGTCCCGCGGTCGGTCGCCCCGGTCAAGTCGCTCCCGAATCACAGTCTCAGCAAGGGCAATGGCTGCGCCGACCCGCATTGTTTCCCTGGAGGACAGAACCCGCGAGCACATCTCTAGGGTGATTCGCTCCAGAGTTGGCGCAATTAGATATGCGGCGCTCGCCAATATGCCCGCACCAATGGGGCCTTCCGCTATGAATCCGAGGGCGCCGCCGGCGGCGGCTCCCACGAGCCCAGAGCCGTGACCAATCAGTTTCTGGCGTTTCGCGCGGTCGTCGTCAGTCATGGGGCACCCGAAAGGCAGACATTGTCCGTGGTCCTGCTGTGAATAACGAAGCGAGAGCTGCTCTGGTTCACAGCGCACCCACGAATCTGGAACGCCGAATGACCGTTCCCTCCTGCTTTCGCAGTTAGAGGGGTTCCGCCCGGCCACAGCGAGGACATCGAAGTCCGGCAGGCGGCGCTGCTTGACATTCGCGAAGTCCCCAGCCCAGAATACCGCAGTCGGGCCACCTCGGGTGCGCCCGGAATCCTTGGGCCAATCCGAGAGAGGGCCATGCCGCTAATTGTCGAGGGTCGTGATTGCCTCCGTGGTGAAGCGTTGAGGCGCCGCCTCGGCAAAACTCTTGTCGCCGTCCTGGTCACCTTTGCTTTCCTGCTGAGCACCATTGCGTTCGGAAAGGGAGGCAGTTCCAGCCACGGTGGCCCGGTCTCGGTCAGGGGCTACACGAGAAAGGATGGGACTTACGTTGCACCACATATGCGCTCGGCTCCAAACGGAACGGCTGCTGACAATTACTCGACCAAAGGCAACGTGAATCCTTATACCGGGAAGGAAGGGACACACTCCTTAACTCCTGGCGCCTCGCGGAAGTCACCGAAGACCACCGTTCCGGTCCTCCCTGGGTCAATAGGTGGTCGGGGCGATGATGATGACCCCCCGAAAAAGTCCGTTCCCAGCCCAGTTGCCAAACCTGTCGCGCCAACTCCCGAAAAGCTCGATGATGAGGCGATAGCCGCAAATGAGTTGAAGATGGCGCACGACCTGAAAGATGCGGGTCGAATCTCTTCCGCGACTCATCACCTCGAAATCATCCTGGAGGAGTACGGTCACACCCGCGCCGCCGAGACTGCCCGTTCCGAACTGGCCGTTCTCAAAAAGCAGTCGCTGCCACCCCATGAGTTTCGTGGCGAGGTCAAATCCGTTGTCGATGGCGCGACGATTACAGTTCAGGACGCGAAGTATGCGTTCTTTGAAGTGCGACTAAGCGAGATTGATGCGCCAGCACTCGACCAGCCACTCGGAAAGGAAAGCCGGCAGCATCTTGCTGACAAGATTCTGGGAAAACGAGTCTCCATCAAGTGGCGCTTCCAGGACGATGATGGCCGACTTCAGGGAACTGTGCGACTGGATACTCGCGACATCAACCTTGAGATGCTCCGCGAAGGGTTCGTTTGGCACTTTACCGAGTATTCAAGCACCGAGGACTTCGCCAGGGCGGCAGCAGGCGCACGTAACGCAAAGCTTGGAGTTTGGGCAGACCTGGAGCCGGAGGAGCCATTGAAGCAGGGGAAGAATTCTGAACGTCCGAAATAGTCACGGTCGGCTACCTCTGTTCCTCTTGTCACCGAGAGGACAATGACGTGTCCCGAGCAAAACTCTTAACCAAACAGGCTGGCGAATTCGGTGTTGCGGCCGAACTCGGGCGCCGCGGAGTCGTTGCGACGACTTTTAGTGGCAACATGCCGGGTTTCGACATCCTGGGGATGCGGGCGGACTCTTCGCAGATTCGCGTCCAGGTGAAGGCGACACGGGCGCCCGTGGACAGTTGGTTCTGTGGGGACTCGGAGTGCTTCTTTGAAATTGGGATTAACGAAGGCCAGGAATGCATCCTTAGCCAAAGAGCGCCTCACGCGGCGGACTTCTTTTGGGTCTTCGTCCTGATTGGAACGAAGCATTCGGACGACGAATTCTTCATTCTATCGGACGTTGAACTCGTGAAGGTTGCCAGGCAAACCTACGACGATTGGCTCGCAGGGAAAGCAGGGCGGTCCATCACCAAGAATCCCGTTGTCCTCAATACGACAAACCTCGCGCCGTACAGCGACAAATGGGGCGAGATTACTGCGAACGCGGTAACCTGAGCAGGAAAGCGTTATTACAAGTCCACGGTACTAAGCTGATGGTCTATGGAAGTTTCAGACGACGAACTGGTTGATAAAGTTCACCGACTAAAGCTGCTCCTGACTGGTCGGGCGGTCGGAGGTAAGGAGGAGGCAGATGATGACGAATATCAGCGGCTACGCAGCGACCTCGTAAAGTCGCCGGTCGGGCCGCAGCTTCCAAGCGTTGCCAGAAGACACCGAACGTTGGTCGAGTTTTGGTCCTTCATTCGACCAAAATTTCAGTCCTACGCAGAACGCCGTTCCTATATTCAGGATGAGTTCGAACCGTTACTGAATGAACTAGAGGGATTGGTGCCGAAAGAGTCGGCAGAAGTTGCGCCCAAGTCGAATCAGCCCCATCAGGAAGCAATCGTGGCCACTGAATCTGCGGACAAGAATCGCATGGTATTCGTGGTGTATGGCCGCAATTCCGCGGCCCAAGATGAGTTGTTTGCATTCTTGCGAGCACTTCACCTCAAGCCGCTCGAATGGGGACATGTCCGGAAGTTGACTGGCAAGCCGAATCCGTATGTGGGCGAGATTCTCGCCGCTGGGTTTAAGGCTGCCCAGGCCGCAGTCGTTTTATTTACTCCGGACGACGAAGCGCGCCTCCGGGTTCCATATCAGACGGTCAACGACGGCGCGGACGAGACCGAATTGACCGGCCAGCCTCGCCAAAATGTCCTATTTGAGGCCGGCATGGCTATGGGCTTTTATGAAGACAGAACACTTCTGGTCGAGATGGGAAACTTGCGGCAAATGAGTGACATCAAGGGCCGACATGTTATCAGGTTGAACGATTCGGCCGAGACCCGAAACGAATTCGTTGAGCGCCTGAGAGAGGTTGGCTGCAGCCCGGATACGGTAGGCAGTCACTGGCTCAAGGTCGGCAAGTTTAACCAAGTCCTTCGAGACATTCGCGAACTACCGTCTGGGCAAGTCCAACCAGCGGCCCAAACTCCGGTCGCGCCCGATGAGTTAGACGAGTTGTCGAAGGAAGAGCGGGATTATCTGATGGACCTGTCACGGCCAAGGAATATTGAAGGGCTTTCACTCAGTGTGGTCGATGAGATGTCGGGCCACGAAATCAAATATGTCGAAATGATAGACCATTTTGTTGAGTTGAAGATTTTGCGGGAACGGTCTGAGGTTTATTCATTGACGACGAAGGGCAGGGCGATTGCCGACAGAATTTGGGAGCACCGAATCCTAAGTGTGTTGAATACCGAACCACTTCGCAGCCACGATATTGGAGTCGAATCTTTGTCAACCGCGACAAACCTCGACGACGGTAAGCCGGAGCTAGATGAACTGTCGCGGCATTTGCAGTCATTGCACAGCAAAAAGTTCGTCGACGGCGGTACGAGTGGGACCATCCGGATATCGACGGCAGGAGTTGAATTCCTTCGACAATCTCCGAGCGACAATGAAGACCAGTAGGCAGTGCGACGCCAACTCCAGAATCGTTGGCTCGGCCATCGAACCTAGTCGTAGCGAGGGGAGCGGTCGACTTGGGCCGCGAAGATGAGCAGAAAGGGGCAATCGAGGCGTCTCGTTCCCAAGGACCTGGTCGCCGCGCGACGGTGATTTTCGCCGTCCCGGCCGGTACACTTGCGTGAGCCACCACCCCTTTCTGCTGAGTTCGATTATGGACGAGTTCCCCATCTCGAAAAACTTCTGGCTGTTTTTCCCTCTCTTCCTCAAGCCGGGTAAAGCCCTCCACATCTGCGTCACGTACGAGCTTGCCGGGGAAGACGGCTCCACGATTGGCAGTGACCGTGCCTTGCAAAAGCTGATTGCTAAGGCGAAGCGGGATGGGATTAAGACCGTGACAATTCAGGACGACGAACATTCCGTTCGGACTCTGACGATTGTCGAACTGGAAGCGGCGCTAGCCGAAGGCAGGCAACCTGGGGGCAGCGTGACGGGGAAGCTGTCCTGCGGCTGTCATCAATTCATGGCTGGCAAATGATTTACGAATTCGGATGAGCCATCTGGGTCTCATTTACGTTCAAAATCACAACGGATGATAAACCAGCCCGGAAGGATTCCCAGATGAACGGCGCCAGCGAATTGCTACCAAAACCTGATGAGGTCGTACTGGCCCCCGAGAACCCGCAGGTGTCCGCCGCGGTGCCGGCGAGCCCACCGCCTGCTCGTCGGATTGACCGGTTCCTCAGTTTTATGGCTCTCGATGCACACACATTTGCTCAGCACCTTGCTGAGAAGTGGTTCCACTTACTTGAGGCATCCCTCATTTTAGGCGCCATTATTTTTATGGCGGAACGCACAAAAGCCCCGTTGAAGCAAATGTTATACGGAATCGCCGCATCGAGCGGCGCGCTCCTCGGAGTTTCGATATGTTTGACTTTACAGCGAAGGCTCCTTCCATATTTGGTATCGCGAAAGCTGATTCGATATCATCTATGGATGTCGGGTGTCGTGCTTTTCGGGACTTGTGTGATGTTCATCGTAATGGTGCTAGCGGTGGTCGCCGCATTTGTTCAATTGAATTGACGAGTCAAGCCAGGAGCGAAGGATTCCGCGATGCCCCCAGGGCAAGTGTCGTTCACAGGACAGTCGCCACTAAGACTGCTGTCCCGATGACGGTTCCGAGTATGGCGGCGCCGCGTAAGGTCCACAGAAAGAAGCGGTCCTCTCCGGCCATGCGCCGTAGTGTGCCGTCAATGGCCGCCATTGCGATGCGGATGACTCTCTGAATAATCAGAAAGCCGTGCCAAACGGCTCGCGCTGCGCTCGAACCGGTGGAAATCAGGAACCGCCATCCCGAGAATCCTGGTACTTCAATGCGTTCGTAAACCTGAACGTCAATCTTGGCGAACCAAAGCTCCTCGCCAGAATCGCCTTCAAATGTGCCGATGTCCTGGAAGGCGCCGCGAACTCGAATCTGTCGAGAATCAAGAGTCGGCGCCAGGCGCGCGGATAGGTCTGCTGGGAGGTAACCGACCTGACCGAGTCTTGAGTAGACCGCGATGGCGTTGAAGTCGACCGGGTTGCCTCTCTCCCGGCGCAGGTCCGCGTGGGAATGACGATGGAGGCGTTCTACGATTTCCTGCCGACTTGTCCCATCCGAGTTGGCGTGCGTTACCCCGGCCACATTCGTTTCCAACTCGTACGCGTATACCCAACGAGGCACCATCGCCTGCCAAGGACGCAACTGTGGTTGGAGGGATTTGGGCATCGTCGTCCAAGTTGGAAACATCGCGTAAAGAGGCCAGCGTGTCGCGACAGTTGGCCCGTGAGTCCATCTTCCGACATGGCCCGCCGGTGGTCAATTGAAGTGACTGAGAGAGTCCTCCTGGATAAGCAGAAGAGGATAGGGCACACCTTTCCTGCTGACAAACCCGTTTCTGGAGACTTGCTGGCTGGTCGCGTAAAATACGGACTTCCCAAAAGGAGACTTAGATGCCCGAACCAGAGCCAGGAATTGCACCCGCCGCTCCAGCGCCAGACGTTGCAGGCGCCGTCAGTCCGTCTGCCACTGCAGGCGCCGCTACCGACCCGGTCTCCCGCATCGAGTTCGAAGCTGCCCTGCTGCGCCAGGAGCATCGGCTCCACGCAATCCTGAAAAATTTCTTCCTGAAACGGAAGGACTATCCACTTGGGGACCCGCGACGTGATGCGACGACGGAAGCGCTGCTGTGGAGAATCGGGGTTGCCCTGGTGCCGACGGTGGCGGCTGGTGGGGCAGGCATCGTCGCCGTCATTGGTAATTGCGCTCGGTGTCCAGCGTCTCGGGGTGCACGACCTGAGCCAGCACGGAAGGAGCAGAAGAGTCCCAAATCGGGAAATGCCGTCAAGCGCGTGCCGACCGGTCAGCAGAGAAGACTCATGCCTGACCGACTCGCGCGAGTCCCGGCCCTTGGTGACAGGTCGCGAGTATTAAGTAGCGTGCTCGGAATCGCTATGGAACCACATCTCGTAAATTGTCGAGCCGTCAATGTCTACTGCCTTGCCGACAAAATTCGACTCTACCCTCACTCGGGTTGCCGCGCTGACTGGATAAGGCGCAATCGTCGGAAAGCTCAATCTGATGTGTGACCCATAAGGATAAATCTGCACCATCATCAACTCTGTATACTGCTGGATGTTTAATCGCAGGACTTCAATCGGCATTTCGCTCAGTTCCGCCGTTCGCTGCAATCTGCGGTCCAAGAGCTGAAGGCAGACCCTCCGAACTTTATCGTCCCAGACCGATTCATCACTCACCGGAAATGCCTTCAGGACCTTGGATGTTTCATCAGCAGTGAAGACCCAGCCTAGCTTGTCTGGCCGATACCGTGGCGATGCGATGAATCCGTGAAGCCAAAAACATTTGAAATCGCGGCAAGTCTGAGGTCGGCTTGCGTAGATTCCGCAACCTTGCCCGCAAATGTGCTCGCAGACAGCGAAAAATGGTTTTCCAAGCTCAGCGACACCATGAGTTGTGCAGCAGGCGGTGCATTCGCCGCATTCGCGATTCGACTCACTAATCACCGGCGGCGAATTGTCGGCCATCACCGTTTCCCTATGAACGGAAAGTCACCGTCAGCGGCCTCACGTCAGCCACCCACATCATCCTTCGGGTCATAGAAGACGGCAATGCCGTCCAAAAACTCGGGAGTCAGGTACTTTATAACGTCCTTGGCTGATTCGAGTGTCTCGCAAAGCACTTCGTACGACAAGAACCGGCAAGTCGTGTGCAGGGGCTTCGAACGATAAGCGAATGTTGGCCTGGGTACTTCGCGCGTGAACTTGGCGAATCGGTCATCTGGTCCGACGAGATACAGCTTGATGTCGATATTTGGCTGCATCGCCAAAAGGTCCGACATTCGAAGCAGGCCTGAGTAGATAGGTGTCGAATGTTCAACTTCGAACGCGGCAACAATAGCGTTCCCTTTGAACCACATAACGTCAATGTTTTCGATTGTTGTCGTAGTGGCCGCATCAAACTGCGTAGGAAGCGCCTTCAACATCGTGGGAATGTCCGCATTGTTACCACCCTTCCAGCCGCGCTTTCTGTCGCTCCGCGGTGCCCACACGTTGAGCCCCATCTGTGAGCCAAGGTCTAAGAGTCTCCACTGAATCTCGGAATGCGACGTTTCAATGGCTTCAATGGCTTCAAGGGCATTCTCTGTGTCAAGTTCTAACGCGTCGTCAAAGATAAGCCTGATGTCATCATCATCTTCGGGTGTCGGCACACTCACGACGGTCTCGGATTCAACTAAATCGTGGACAACAGTTTGACGGAACAGATTTGCCTTGTGGTAAAGAAGCTTGTCATCGACTTCTCTCGGGACCGGGTTCTTGTGTGCTTGCTGAATGGCATCCGCGATGGCCTTTCCGTCTTCGTCGGAATACCTACGGAGCGACTCTCGTACCATCGTTGACCATCTATTTGACGGTGCTCCGAATGGGAAATTGGATAACTTCCCTTCAAGGAGTTCCATCGGGACTCCAATCTCGGGGTCCAAAATGACCAATGGTTTCACAGGAAAGCGCCACGGATAAATGGCTTCTGCGTAGATTCGTGATTCGTCACGAAACCGCTCGCCCGTCACTTCCACCATCCCGACCCATAGACTGACTCGGGTCAAATAGCACAGCAGAATGTCTCCCGGCTTCAGGCTATTCGTCAGCGTTGTCTTGCGCCTGTTGTCGTCAAACCCAGCGACATTTGCCCCGCCCCTCCGAAACTCATCCCAGGTAGTTCCATTGAAGACGTTGAGGAAGTACGCCATTTCTGAGCCCTGGCCGAGAGACGGATGATTACCCGGAAGTGCGATTCTATTGCATGAGGGCCGTGATTCTATCAGACAAAGCGGTCCTTCAAAACAAAAGACCCCCACAAGCCGGTAATGGCAAGCAAGGGTTCACGGAACAGTCAGAGATTACTCAATGCCGAGCCTTTTTTTAACCGCTGGCCCTGCGGCGATGCGCCGTCGATTCGGCCCCCGACAATTGTGGCACAAAATGGCAGCGATTCATTGGCAAGGCCGTTTGTCGCCCTGTTTGTTTGTGACTGCAAATCGAAGATTATGTCCGCGAGCCGCGTGGAATTGGCGGAAACTGGATTGGCACCCTGTTCCGGAGTAGACTGGGCCGGACACAAATCGACAATCAAGGAAATCTCGATGGCAAAAGCGCGCGCGGAAGTCGACGATTTCCGAAAATTCATACAGCCAGTAATTGAGGTTCTGAAGGGCCTTGGTGGGTCTGCGAGACCCTCTGAGGTATGCGACGCGATTGCCGAGCGGCTGCATCTTTCGGACAAGGAGCTGAACCAGCAACGAGCAGTCGGCGGTTCGCTTTTTGAGAATCAAGTCCATTGGGCACGATTGTACCTGACCAAGACTGGGTATTTATCGTCATCCAAAAAAGGCGTGTGGACGCTGACCACAAAGGGCCAGAACGCGAATTTGTCGGACGCCGATGTAGTCGAAATTGTCCGCGACGTCGGCCGCCAGCGCAAGCGGAAGAAAACTACGCCGGAGAACGCGCAGGAAGTAATTGTCGATTGCTCTTCACCGCCGGACTCGCCAGACGTTCAGGATGGACATCGTGTTGCCTTGCTCGATGTTCTGCGTGCACTCCCGGCTGCTGGGTTTGAGCGGCTATGCCAGCGACTGCTCCGGGAAGCTGGCTTTCAACAAGTGGTCGTAACTGGGCGAAGCGGTGATGGTGGCATTGACGGCCACGGGATTCTGCAGGTCAATCCGTTGGTGAGCTTCCGAGTCTATTTTCAATGCAAGCGGTACAAAGGTTCGGTTGGTCCCAGCGCAATTCGCGACTTTCGTGGAGCGATGATGGGGCGTGCGGACAAGGGAATCGTTTTGACCACCGGTGCGTTCACGGCAGACGCGAAACGGGAAGCACTTCGAGACGGGGTCCCCCCAGTTGAACTGGTCGACGGAGAGAAGTTGCTCGATATGTTCGAGGAGCTTGAACTCGGCCTTCGCCCGGTCACCACATACGAAGTCGTCGACGGTTTCTTCGATGAATTCAGGGGTGAGGCGAAGCTGGGAAACGCCGCAATGGGCGAGAATTGACGATGCCCAACACTCACTCAGAAAAGCGAGCATGACTCTAAACGCAGTTTCCCTGTCCTTGACGCTTCTGGCCGTCGCAATCCTAACTGCATGTGGCGGTGGTGGCGGTGGTCTATCGGTGCCCCCTGAGCGCAAATGGTACGTCGGTGGCACGCTCCATGAGAAGTCGGCTCTTGAATGGCAGGAAGCCGACCACGCTGACAAGCTTGCAACTTGCGCTGACTTTGTCGCGAAACTGTGGAAGATGCGCGGCTTCAAAGCGAGGATTCAAGACTCAATCACGTCGATGGATGATTTGAAGCCGTATGCCGAAAAGCTTGTGACGTTTCTCGACGCGGCAACGGAGAAGCACCCTGATGAGGCACGCAACAGAAAGATGTACGTGAATCAGACGGTTGCAGCGATGGCTACGGCCGGACTAATCACGCTCGGTTGGGCCAAATAGCCGGGAGCCGGTCGGCGTTCTCTGACGGGTCGGAAATGAGCAAACTCGAAATTCCAATGGCGAGTTGGCAGTGGGGCAGGTCGGCGAAAACTGAATAGGTTCGGTTGGGCCGGTGGTGAGACTCTGTCTCCAAGGTGCTCGGAATGTCCGCACGACACATTGAAAAGGCGGCATGATGGACGACGACGACATGATTCGCAAATTGAACTCTGTTGGGAAGGCCATTTTTATTGAGTATTTCTCCACGTTCAAATCCTATGCCGAAGGCCGACTCTCAAGGGCAGACTGCATCGAGATTCTGGTCTCGAATGAAGTGAGCAATGATGCCGGCGCTGCCATCCGGGTCAGCAATGCAAAGCTGCTGTTTGACGGAAAGAGGGAATGTGACGCATTAGAGGTCGTCGCGAAATCGAAACGATTGTCACCAGACATAATTCGTGCAGCAACACAGTTGCTGAATGAATAAAGGCCAAGAAAGATTGCGATGTCACGAAGCAAAATGCTGGCTAAGCAGGTCGGTGAGCATGCCGTCGCGTCTGAACTCGGGCGCCGCGGTGTTGTCGCTACGACATTTAGCGGCAATATGCCGGACTTCGATATCCTTGGGATTCGGGCCGACAATTCTCAAATTCAGGTGCAAGTGAAGGCGACGCGTGCTCCAGAGAAGAGCTGGTTTTGTGGGGACTCAAAGAGCTTCTTTGAAATCGAAGCGACGGACGGTCAGGAGCGCGTCGTAAGCCATAGGGCACCGTACCCGAATGACTTTTACTGGGTCTTCGTTCAAATAGCGACCGAGCGAAGCGAGGACCAATTCTTCATCCTGACTGACACGGAACTCGTCAGTTTGTCTCGCCAAATTGCGGACGCCTGGCTTGCAGGCAAGGCCGGCCGGCGACTGAGCGTAAATCCAGTCGTTCTTGATACGGTTGCCCTCGCGCCGTTCCGCGACAAATGGGATACGATTGCCGTGCCAAAGTGACTGCGGGTGGTGACAAAGGCACAGAAATGCCCGACTTGGAATGGTTCTACGAAATCTTGGGGGATACGGTCGGGCCGTTCTCTACCGCGGACTTCAGGCGACTCATTGCAACCGGCCAAATCCGGGCAGAAACACGAATTCGGATGGGGCGAGATACGGAATGGGTCACGGCACTAAGCATTCCCGGCCTGTTTACGCCTTCAGAAGCTGAGCAGGAGAATGATGAAGAAGTCGCTGCCGAAGCCCTGGGACTCGATGATTCGACGAACGTCGGACCACGTAGCCATTCAAACGACCGACTGACAAATTGTCCCGATTGCGGCGAGTCCGTCTCGAAGCTCGCTGCGACTTGCCCGCATTGCGGCGCTCTGACCTGCAAAGCAGGGCGAGTATCGAGTGGCGCCCGTGTGCAGTCGGCAACTGCGATGGCTTCGCCCCAGGCGGCGAGGACGGACATTTTCGCAGTCTTGTCGCTTGGGGCTGGGCTGACTTTAATAATTGGCTTTCCCATCCTCTTTGGTCCATTGGCCATTTTCTTCGCTATCGTCTCCCTTTATCGACAACTGGAAAACCGCACGCTCAAAGGGAAGGGGATATCGATTTTCGGCGCACTCTTGGGAGTGCTCGGAACGGCGTGGGCAACGTTTTTGCTTTTGTGGTGATGTCGAGCCCTGTATGGCGCGATTTCGGCTACTTCCCAGACGGGTACAAAGCGAATACCTGAGGATTGTAAATATCAGCGGCAGTCCGATTTGAGGTTGAAAAATGGAAATCTTTGACCACGCCGACGACCACGATGAGTACGTTACCTGGCTAAAGCGCCACTGGGAGGATGGACTCGTTCTTCACTTCAACGGGCCAACCGAATTGGTGCTCCACACCGCACGGTGTCACTGTATCAGTGGAACGCCGTCCTTTGGCGACACGTGGACGAACAACAGGAAGTTCTGCTCCGAGAATCGAGCAGAACTGACCACGTACGCGACGGAGACTGCTGGGGTCCGGGCACACGTCTGCAGCTTTTGCCGTCCCTAATAGAAGCCTCTTCTGCCGAGGATGAACGTGCCAAGGGCAACAATCGTCATTGGTCTCTGTGGTTCAGGAAAGACCTGGCACACCACGAGGCTTCATGAAATCACAGGAGCCAGGGTGTTCGAAGGAATCGTCGGGGGCAATGAACTGCCAGAAGTCATCAAATGGCTTCAAGCCGGCAACGACTGCATCATTGAGGAGATATCGTACTGCGTTCCAGAGTTCCGGAATGCGCTGCTGCAGGCAATGCGAGAAGCAGTCCCTGACTTGGCAATTGAGTGGGTGTGCCTGGAAAACGACCTTGAGTTGGCAAACTTCAATGTGCTGCACCGCGACAAAGGTGATGTTGAGAGGCACCTGATAATCAATACGCGGAACGTATCGCCCCGGTACACTTATCCGGATGGCGCCACGCCCGTACCAATCCACCGGATTACCCCGAAATCCTGCTAACGAAGTGATTGCTTCGCTGTGGGGTTAGGCAGAAAGTCGGAATGCCGGCTTGAGGGCGGTCCGTCAGGAGTCAAAAGATGATTGACGGGTGCGGGCCGCCAAAGTTAAAATCCCTGTGTCATCGGGCGTAAGTCCGAAATGGGAAACCGTAAGGTTTCTTCCTTAATTCAGTCCGTAAGGACTTAGAAGGGGGTTCAGTAATGAACCAACGATTTTCATTGAACGGCCAACCGGCGCCCGAGCAGACTCTTGAAGCCCGGAAGAAAACGCTCGTTCGGGACTTGCAATCCGAATATGAGCAAGTCAACAAAGCCTGGGAAGAAGCAATTGAATGGCTTCGCGAGTTACCGGTCCTGGAAGGAGCCGAAGTAACCTATTGGGAGGATGAGTCCGGCCAATACGAACAACTCCTCGGATACTTCAAACGAGGCGGCGAGTGGACAATCTTTCTCGGTTCACGGGATAGAGGCTTCAGCGATGCCGCGCAAAGCCTGGATTGGAAGCCCATTCTTCAGTGCTCGATGTCAGAAAAAACGCGGGCTCTGAATGGATTGAACGAACTCAAGGCAAAGGTCGTTGAGAAGGGGGAGCAGTTCGTAATCTCCCGCCGGCGACAGCGCGACGACGAACTGTTTTAGTGTTCAGTTTTCTGTACCCGATGACACTCGCCCCGTTCGATTTCGAGCGGGGCGTTTCTCATTCTTTGTTACAGCCCATGATGACCGTCTCGCCATCGAAGATGCCGGCCCAGTCGGGTGGAAATGAGCATCCACACCCAGAACCGCACACCGCTTGCGTGTTTGTCCAGGCCTGCGAAGCTGACGACCACACCCATGTACACGTTCCGGCCGAACAGGCTTCTCCGCAGTCGGCCGCCTCAAGGTGAACGAACTGGGGCCACGCGATGGGCGAGTTCGTCGGCGGGCACAGCAACTCAAGCTGGAGTGACTCGCAATCGACTTCGGTGGTCTGGTAAACAGCGGTGCAATTGCACTGAGCCACGCTCAAGCCACCCAACAGTTGCTGCTGTACGTACAGCGTCGCTGCTTCCCCAGTCATGACGAGACTGACTTCGAACGCGTACTGAGCCAGGGCGCCGAATCCCTGGGTCCCAAGAATCGTCTCGCCCCATTGGCATGGGTTCGTCGTGGGCTGGAGGCAGTAGTCTTCCCAGAAAATCGGGCACTGATTAACGCACTTGCCGCTCTGCGTCGGGCCACTGAAGGGGTCCAGGAACTCAACGCTGGCTCGGCATCCCGAAGGGCAAATGGGTTGCCAGATGAAGCCGTTGAATCCCGGAACCCATGCCCAGTTGTAGGCCGCGCACGGGTCGGCCAGCTTGAACTTCCAGCCCTTCACGTCGGGACACGGGCAGTTCTGACAGACCGCCTGAATGTCGGCGACCTGGGTTGCGCAGGTCGTATCCTGGACGTACTGGAGGACGATGGAGTCAGGGAAAACACATCCGTCGTATTGGGTGGTCTTGGTGAACGTGTTATCCGCTCGGCACTTGAACTGGGAAGCCGGCATCGAGTAGGTGGCATACGGATTACCGACAAAGCTCGCGAAGTTGGAAGAAGAAAAGATGAGGCTGACCGTATCGGTCGCAATCAACATCTCGACTTGCCAGCCGTTGAAAAGGAGGTTGCTCGTACAGGTCCATCCGTAGTTTGGCGGCGCGCCAACGCGGATGCAGGCGCTTGCCTTTCTTATCACTTCATTCGCTGAGCAGTTCGGAACGGCAAGGCAAAAAGTCGCTTTCGGTGGCGCACACAGGCATTTCGTGGGCGTGATGGTATTTCCGCCGACCTGGTACGGCGGACCAGGGACAACGCCATCAAGCGCGATACGGTAGATGGTTCCGGCACAGGAACAGCCAGGGTTTTTGTTGCAGCACGGACAGCCGGGGTTGAGTTGTGGCATGGATGATGGTTGAGCAGAAGAGAGGTGACAGGCCGATAATGCTTCCCTGCTTAAGTGAACGCGCCGGCCAGCGGACTCTCTGGCATGTGCTCGCGAAAGTGTTTTCCAAGTTGGTCGTTTACGGTCGAGAGAATCAGGTCTCTGACGCCGGGCTCAAGCTGATTCAGGACTTCAGCCCCGTTGACATTGACGTGGAATTCGCCTCCGGCCTGGAGAGTGATGCTCCGAGGAATGCCCTCGATGGACTTCGCCAAGCTGTTGGCGCTCGCGGCGAATTGCGTGATGCTCTGCCCGAGGTTCAGGCTGGACTGGTCGACGCGGCCGACATTGGCCTGTTGAATGTTCGCCACCGGGCCAACGGCGCCAGCACCAGGGCCAACGTACCGCGGATGCAGAGGATTTTGTGGACCGGCGTAAGGTCTGCCCACGTTCGGCGCCTGGGGCTGGGGGATGTTCGTTGCGTCAGTCCGGCCCGAATAGCCGCTGCTTAATGTCGCCTGATAGAACGCATTTCTTGCCGCCGCTACATCGTTCGCGCTGGCGACAGTAGCCAGGGAATGAGCGTGAGCCCGGAGGTTGCCGCCAAAATCAGCCCGGCCAGCACCAAACATGGCACCTGTATCAAGGTCGTTCGCAAGATACTGGCGGAGCATCAGGTTGCGCGCTGCCGCTGAACCGAACTGGCGATATGCGCCGGCGCCGGCCAGATGCAGGGCCGAGTGTCCGCCGGGATTCGTCCGTGCTTCCCTTACGAGCCCACCGTCAGCATAGTAGTTGATTGCGTTGAGAATACCGGCGTTGGCCTGTGCCGAACGCGCATTGACGACGAATTCGCCCGGAGAAAGCATTGCGGGCACCGTATCTGTTCCACGAGGAACGAATCCGCCGCGAGCAAACCCGGCTACCTGCTCACCACCTCCGCCTTCAATGGCCCCTCTCAGGGCAGCGGCCCGAGCGGTCAACTTATCGAACTCATCTCCGGTCGCGCGTACCTTGCCGTCCAAACTTTCGAGCGTGGTTCGCGATTCGCTGAAGGCCGAAATTGCCGCGAGGATTTGCTCCGGCTTCTGGCCGATGGCGTTGATGTCCACTCCCTGTATGCTCGATAGACTCGATTTCGCCGAATCGATGTCCTTTCCTGCTAACGCGAAGTCAGAGTTTGCCCCAGTGACGAGCCCTTGATGAAGAGCCGAAGAAAGGCGTTTGCGGAGTTCCAGGTCTCGGGCCGCACCTGTGGATGTTGGGGCGTTGTTTGTGAGGGTTGATGTGAAAAGACCCGTCACGCGACTGGCCTGGTCTGGCGTCAGGTTGTTCGACCGAAGGAAGGCATCCACACCCGAACCGACCTTAGACAACGAGTCTGCCGACAGACTGGAGCGCCGGCCGTCAACGTGGCTCGAATTTAGAACCTTATCGTCGATTCCAAGCTGAGCAGAGAAGCTCTGGGAGGGGGCCGCGAAGGGGTTGTCCCCGAACAGCTTGCCCTGGAGCGAACCAAAAAGTCCGACAGCCCCGAGCTTGGACTGTTGAGCGTTCGCCAGCTTTTCCAGGTCTCCCCGGCGTCCGGACAGAGCCCTCAACTGGTCAGAGGTGGCAATTCCCGCTCCGGCCAACACATCCCGATGCCCAGCCAGGCCCGAAAGGTCCTTCCTCTCGACCCCCACAGTCCCGATTTTGTTCTCCACGTCGGCCAGCGAATTACGCGAAAGTTCTGAGGAAAGTTTGCTCAAAAATGCCTGCTGGTTTTCACCGAGCTTGCCGAAAAAGCTCGTGGCCAACGATTCCTGTGTGGTCCGCAGTTCGGCCAGCGCGCTTTCCGCGTCCTTCATGGCCTGGACGACCTGCTTTTGGGCTTCCGCTTCATCTCGTTGAAGCTCCGGCGGAAGGTCCGCACCACTGGCCTTCAAGAGCTGATTCTTGATGTCAGTGCCCTTCTGATTGCCGAAGGCGCCTCCCAGCGTGACCCCACCATATTGATTGAGATAACCCAGAGCCGAAGTGACGTTCTGCGTCGACAGTCCCTGAAAACTGCCGCGCTTCAGAGCACCGAGGGCGATTGACTGACCACGCTTGAGTTCTGCCTGTTGAGCAGGAGATGATGTCAGGAAGGCTTCCGTGGCCCCGACTCGCGCCTGCCGCTCCTCGTTCGTGTGACTCAGTTTTTCCTGTGCCGCGCTCGTCCTCTCCGAACTATTGGCAAGATGGCTGAGCGCCTCTCCGAGGTCAGCCGATTTTTCTTTCAATCGCTGGAGCGCGTCGACATTCGCCTGGAACTGGGGGCCAAGGGCCGGTCCCTGGTCGACGGCGCGCTGGGCGCCAGCAATCTGGGCGTTCGTGTCGCGTAGTGATTGTCCGATGGCAGTCGCATTGGGTCCGATTCCACGGCTGAGCCGGAAAATCCTCGAATTTTGGGCGCCGCTGAGTTGGGACAGGGAAAGGTTATCGAGGGCCGTTCCTGGGGCGCCGGCATTATAGGCATTAATAGAATTGACCGTCCGCAGTGTGCCCAGCCGAGCGAAGCCGAGATTATCAGTCGTCTGACCTATGGCCACTCGCTGCGCACGAGATGTGACCAGGCCACTCGCATAACTTCCTCTTGCCTGTTCAAGGATGCTCGCAATCTTCGAACCAGCTTCCTTCACCGGTCTTCCGGCTTCATCAATGAGCTTGCCCGCCAGCGAAGACACGTCGGTCTTGATTTCTTCAAAAACCTTTAGGCCGAGCCCATCGAGTTGATGCGTGATAGTCGAGATGATGGCATTCGCGGCATCACTTTGACCGAGACTCTGACGAAGACCATCGGCAACGCTTGTTGCTACGTCTTCTCCTGAACCGGCCGCATTGCTTAGCAGGGAGGGGAGAGCGCGCGCGGCCGAGTCCAGGGCCGTTCCATGTTCCAGTAAGCCCCTTCCTGCCGACCCTCCCACTTGACTGATTGCCCGCAAAGGAATCAGGGCGCCGGCATCGTTTCGACCCAGTTGATTAAGATTCTCAGAGTGGAGACCGACCCGAGCGGCCGACACTGAGCCGTGGAATAAGGCGTCGAGCCCTGTTCCCTCTTGGCTGAGCCGATGAAAAGAATCCGCGACCGATTCGACCGACAGAGTGAGCCGGCCGAAAGAGGCAGAGGCGCGCTCCTGGGTATTGCGTACATCGCTTGCCCGTTGTTCGCTGATTGCGGCTCTCTGACCCGAGACAATCGACTTGCCGAACTCTTCGATGACCTTCCCGATACTCACTCCACGAACTTGAGCGACGATGGAAAGAAGCTCTTGATTGAGCCCGTTGCCTCCTTCCTTCAGCTTCTGCCTAAGCGAACTGAGGTCCCCGCCAGAGTCTGCCTTGCCGATAGCTGTTGCCTGTTCCGTCAGACCGCGATTCAGGTTCGACAACTGGCCGCCGAATGCGTGCCGAGTTGACTTGGACTGGAGGGCAGAGAACGCATCGGAATCGAACCCGGAGAAAAAGCCCGTCGCTTCATCCTGATTCTTCGCGGCGCTCTGTTCACGGAATTGCCTGAGGCTCTTCAACGTCGATGATGCCGAAGAAAAGTCACTGGCTCCGCCGTTGGTGGCAAGGTCAGCGACACGGTTCGTGACATCCGCCAGACTGTTCCCAATTTTGACATCGCGGATTTCCTTTTCGGCATCTTTCAAGCTCGACACGAGCCCGAACAATGCCCCGGCCACGGCACCGACAGCGGCGCCAGGCACGCCCCCAACGCTTGCCCCTACCGCCGAGCCAAGCCCTAATCCTTGGAGGGCACCACCACCCGCGCGAGCAGTTGTAAATCTACCTGTACTCCCGGCAGTGACTGCCCCTTCAGCATCGCCAGAAAGACCTGAGACAAAATCTCCGGCATACGAACTCAAAATAGGGGCGCCGTAGCTAGCGCCAAACCGGCCCAACCCACGGGCGACAGAACTCACTGCCCCCCGACTGACCCCGAGCGCACCGGCAATCCGTCTGCTTGCCCCATTGCTGAATCGTTCGAATCCACTGGGCTGAGCAGGGAAGAGTCCTTCACTGACAAAGCGACCGCCACCCAACTGGCCCTGCAAGACCCGAAGCTGCGTATCTGAGAAGGCACTCCGGTTCCTTACTAACAGGCCGGCCGCGTCATTCAGATTGCCGGACTGGTAGGCCGAGAGGATTTGGGAACGGAGCGCGAGCGGGTCGGTCACCCGGTTTGCGGTGAACCTCGTGGAAGTCTTTCTTGAAGACACGCCGGCCCTGATGAGTCGGTCCTGTTCAGCCAGAAGTTCATCTCCATTACTGGGGATGAGTCCGTAATCGCCGTGGTTGAAAGAAGCGAACCGCCCGGCCTGTGAGCCATAACGGCGCGATGCCAGAGCCAGGCGCGCTGTTTCCGAGCCGGCACCGGCCAACCTGTACGATGAGGGCGTGACCTGGGGCAACTGATTTTGAAGCGGCGCGCCGGTCGGACTCGTGATAGCCCCAAAAAACTGGCTCACGAAAGGAGGATGATAAGCGGGAAAAGCACCCAGCGCGTATCCTTCTGGGCCTGATGGTGCGCCGGCCTGTGAAGCCACAGTCTTGGGCGGGAAAAGTGGAGGCGGCACGACGACGCCAGCAGTGCTTACGTCTTCATAGCCTTGCGCGAGTTTGTAAGCGTTCCGAAGGCGCTCGTTATGAATCAGGCCAGCGAGCGGACCCCGCCCAGTGCTCTCCTGTTCATATCCAGATGACAATCCGACTTCGGGCCGGTCCTGCTCCTTTTTGAACTGTCGGCCGATGGCGTGACGGATGCTGGTATACGCATATCCGCCGAATCCTTCGCCGGTCCCTCCCCTGGTCTGTACGGCGCGGATGAGCGCCTCCATCCCCAACGATTCGGCCTGCCCATAGCGCTGGTCGTTCTTCTTGAGCCCGATATCGCTCAGAACTTTGAAAACGAGTTTGCTGTTATCGAGAACTGCCTGATTTCGAGAATCAAGTTGAGCAGAAGAGAGTCCTTTGGCCGTGGCGACTCCTTTGTCTCGCGAGATGACGGCCACCTGTTCTTTGATGCCCGTGATGACCAAACCTTGGCCTTCGACGAACGACCTCAGCACCTGGTCCAGGCTGTGAACCGCGACGCCAAACGATGCGACCTGTTTGACCAGTTCAGAGTCCCCAAGCTGGTTGGCCACAGAGGGAGAGACATAACCCACGGGTCCGCCGGCCGCGTACCTGGGTAAGCCGCTGTTCATTTTGTTCAGAGTTGATAGGCCAATACGACTCACCGCCGACCTCTGCAATACATATTCTCCGCCGGTCAGCAGCGAGACCTGACTGTCCCCCGCACTGGGGTCCCCGGCAACCATGCCGCCAGATGCGTGGCGCTGAAGAAGACCAGCCCCGAAGCCGGCACTGATGTTTCCGATGCGTCGTCCAAGCGCCAACGTTCCTAAAGTTGCAGCTAGCGGTAACAAAGGCTTCAACGAACTGGTGAGCGAAGCAGCCGCGTCCCCAAGCTTGAGGAAGATGTCAACTGCGGACTTCCATGATTGAGTTTCAGCGAATGCTCTCCCAACGGCGAGCCAGGTTTCCGACAGTTTTTCGAGTCGGACAATTGTGTCGTCGCTGCCCTTTTCCACTGCAAGAGTGAGGGCGACGCTCCCATTTGTTGCAGATTCGTAGGCGCGTTTTGCCTGGTCCTGTGAATCAATTAAGGCGCGGAACACGTTCCCTTGCCTGATGCCCGCAACGAGTTCCGAAATCTCAGCGAAGCGTCCCGATGTCGCCGGAATACCCTTCATCGCCCGGCTTAATTCCTCGACTGCCCCGGTTATGCCCACGAACTCCCCGCGCGCATTACGAATCTGAATTCCCATGCCGGCCAGCGCCTGGGAAACTTCTGGACGCTGAAGGCGCTGGACAATCGTTTTAATCGAGGTGCTCACCACTTCGGCCGACAACTGAGTCTCACTGCGCACCGCAGCTACTTGCGAAATGAGCTGGTTTATCGAGTCGCGCCCCTTTTCGAATGTCGAGAAGCTCGCGCCAAGTATGCTCATCGACTTCGCCAAATCCTCAGAACTAACTGCCGTATCGGCAGCGACGTTCGTTATCGAGGATAAAACGTCAGCAACTTCTTTGGCCGGGACGCGGAAGCTCTGGAGACTGACCACGACCGATTTCAACGAAGCTCCCAGATTCCCGAAGGAGGGAGAGCGACTTGTGAGCGCAATGCCCTCAAGCAAGGATTTTGTATCGCCGGCATTGAGACCGACCTGTTTAAGGTCCACGGCGATTTTTGCCAGGCCATTCGAACTGACGCCGTACCCGGTGGCCAACCGTGTGACTTCATCGGCAATGCCCTTCAGTTCGGCCCTGGTCGATTCGCCCGTCTGAGAAAGCCGGGTTAGCTGATGTTCAAATTGAACCGATTGGCTGACCAGGTTTCGGATGCCAGCAGCCAGAGCGATGATGCTCGTGGAGGCCGCTCCGAACGCAGCGAACCGCCTAGCTGACAGGCCGACCACATTGGCAAAAGTGTTGAGCGAACTTCCGGCCGCTGTCGCTGCTGTTCCTACGCTTCGCAGACTGGTGGCCAGTGAGTTAGTTCCAGAGGAGGCGCTCAGAGCCTGGGAAGTCACCGCGCGCATCTGGCTCTGAAGTCGAGCCGCCTGGAGCGGGTCAACAGAGAGGCCGATGTTAGCGCGGACGCCGCTGCCGATGCCTCGCTGAATTTCCTGGGCTGCA
>Ga0137463_1000025_pt1 | contig 66514 bp, 45 predicted proteins | sample EasRivERMGT800_2_FD_102333 | JGI IMG/M metagenome (GOLD analysis project Ga0137463, IMG submission 102333) | Soil microbial communities from meander-bound floodplain in the East River, Colorado, USA - East River MetaG ERMGT800_2 | ecosystem: Environmental > Terrestrial > Soil > Floodplain ...
GCTTGCGAAATCAGTGAACGTCGAGCGGCCACTCGCCACGCCCTTCCTGACGTCAGGGCGTGCCACCCAACGTCGAATCGACTTGTGTAGATACCTATGCCCTCTGGGAGAGGGAATACGTTAAATGGCTCGCTCTTCCCGATATAGCATCCAGTCGTGCTCCCACCGACGCAGGGTCGGTGGAGTGCCTTGCATCGGTCGGTAACTCTGCAAAGACCACTAACGGATGCACCCCAATTTCGCCCCTTCAGGGCTTTCGCGATTCGTATCCTCGGAACCCCGGGCGGGCACCGCCGCGAAGAGCGGTGGTCCCCGGGGCTATCGAATCTCGCCCCGTTGGGGCTGACATTTTTGCCTTGATGGACCACGATTGGTCCGTCCATTGATAAATGTCTGTCGGAAGTCTCACGAGTTCCGCTACAGCCAACTTGGAACCGCACTAGCTACTTTACCGGCTTCGCAGGGATGTGCCGGTCGGCGAAATCCAGAAACACTTTCCAGTCGCCGGTCGTCATCGCATGCTTGCCGGTGCGGATGTAGTAACTGAGGGGCGTTTCCAGCAGCCGATCGGGCCCCGGCAGGGACTGCCCGTCCAGCCCCCGCGAACCGAGCAGCCGGTAAACCGGGTCGGCTCCCTGCAACACGCGAAACTGCCCCTCGGGATCGGCCCAGGTGTCTTCCTCGGCATTCGAGAGCAGGACCGGGCGCGGGGCGCACAGGGCGACGAGGCAATGCTGGTCGAACGGCAGCCGCTCAACGTCATCGTTAAACTTTTTAAATTCGTCGCAGAACCAGTGCGGGAACCGATCGTTGATCTGCTTGACCTGCTCGCCGACTTTGTGCCGGCTCGGCGCCGTTCCGCCGCAACCGGCCTGATGCGGAATGATCAGTGCAATCCGTTCGTCCAGCGCACCGGCCAGCAGGGAAGTTTTTCCCAGGCGCGAATGGCCGACGACGGCGATCCGCGATTTGTCGATTGCCGGATCTGTGACCAGGTAGTCGACGGCCCGCTGCATGCCCCAGGCCCAGGCGGCGATCGTGCCCCAGTCGTGCGGTTTGCGCCCCTGCTGGCCCGGCGCGACGTAAAACGGATGCACGCCGTCGCTGAAATCGTTGTGGTCCGGATCGACGTCGCCGCAGTAGAAGCAGGCCAGCGCATAGCCCCGGTCGATTGTCTGCTCGACCGCCCAGACCTCCTTCTGAGTTCCCCGGCCCGCCTCGGTGGCCTGGTGATCGCGGCAGCCGGCACAATTGTCGGGCATCCAGACCGTGGGAAGCCCGATCAGAGGGTCGTCCAGCAGCGTGTGGTTGCCGCAGAAATTGATTCCCAGGAAGACCGGTTTGGCGCCGGCCGGCCGATTCGGAACAACGACCAGCAGATGGATCTTCGGCACCTCGGGCGGGCCGAAGGAAATTGTCACTTCCTTTTTCGTCGCCTTGCCTGCGAAGTACCCGGCATCGACTCGCTCGACCGTTGATTCAATCGTGCGCGGCGCTGCCGGCGGCCGACCGTACATGTAATGCTGAAACAAGCCGATCAGCTCGGGGCGCCGTTTGGCGACCCACTGATCGCGGCTGGAAACTTTCGTGCCGTCGAACATCAACAGCGGATCGGGAAGCTCGGCGACCGGTTTGAGTTCCGAAACGGGAGGAAAATTGTCAGCCCGGACCAACGAACCGGCAACGGCCAATGCCACAACCATGGCGATCCCCTGGGTTCCCGACTTGCGGAGGCAATTCATGGCGTCTGGTCTCGAAGAGACGAATTGGATACGGCAGCTTCACTATTTTCCCGTTGGCGGATTACCGGGGGGCGGGTTAGCGGGGGGCGGGGAGTTGATTCCGACAACCAGACCCGAACTGAGGCAGGTGGTTTCGATCGTTGCCAGGTTGACCCCGGCGAACGCCTTGGTGATCGCCTCACCCGCTCCGGCTTTCGCCGCCAGGGCCGCCACCAGGAACACGCTGTCCTGACGCAGATTCGGGTCCTTGATCCGGCCGCAGAACGAGGCCGCCTCGGTGATCTTGCCGCCGGACACCAGCCGGCATGCCGAGCGCAATGTCACCAGGTGCAGAATGCCGGTGTGCGTGACCCCCGAGTTGAGCTGCTCGATGGCTCCTGCCAGATCGCCTTTATTGAGCAGGCGCTCGGCCGTAAACCGAATCGCGTCGGGATCGGCCAGATCGACCTTTCCCTGGACGGCGGCGGTAATCTCGTCTCTCATTTTGCCATTTCCCGCATCCTCGAATCGGGCGGCAACCAGCAGACAAACAGGCAGCGCGAGAAACGGTTCGCGCTCGTTGATGTCGGGCTTGCGGTCGATATTCTGCAACTCGCCCCAGACCTGGTTGAGCAGCCCGAAATTTGTCGCTGCTTCGAGCACAACGGCCTCGCCGGAAAATCGAACGGCCGTCGCCTTCTCGACGTCCAACAGTTTCTCCCTGTAGTTGTTGAAGAGCCGGCGGAGCTCGTCATCACCCTTCACACCCGTTTCCCGCTTCAACTCGGCCCGAACTTTATCGGTTTCGTTGTCCACACGGCGGCGGCGCTCGCGTGTGGCGCTTTCGGATGGGCCGATCGCGCGCAGGTAGCCCAGCCCGCTGAGTACCGTGTTCCAGGCCACGTCTGTCCGTCCCAGTTGCGCCTGGACGCCGGCGATTTCCGTAGCAGCCAGCGACGCCTGCTTGAGGGGCGTCGCCGGTGGCAATTTCTGATCGAGCAGCGGCTTGTTTCCCTGAACTTTCACCGGCGCCGGCACGGGGATCTGGGCCAGGATCTTTTCAGCCTGACCCAGCAGTTGCTCGGCGGCAGGACGCTCGCCGCCAGCGAGTTTCACCGCCGCCAGCCGCGCCCAGAACCGCGCCTGGCCTTCCGGCGAAAGACCCTTGGCTGTGGCCGACGCCTTCTCGAGCCCGGCTGCATCTCCCGCAGGGACGGCGCGGCGCAAATAACTTTCGGCCCAGACGGTCGTCGTTTCCGCCTTCACGACCGGATCGGTCGCCTGCGTTGCCCAGGCCTGGGCGTCATCCCAGCGGCCGCGCGCCGCGAGAATCAGCGTGACGGCCGTTTCCAGCGGCGCCTGCCAGTCGCCGAGCGTTCTGCCGGGCAATGCGGAATCGAGATTGAACGATTCCTCCTGCAGCACCACTTGCAGCGCAGCAGCCAACTGGTCGACGTGCGGGGGGCTGTGATGCTCAGCCAGGAGCTGCCGCGCTTCATTCGATTTGCCGGAAACGATCAGCAGGGGCGCCGTGGCAATGGCGGCTTCGGTGGAATAGCGTCCGCGCGTAGGGAGCTTCAGGGCCAGTTGGTATGCTTCATCGACAGTTTGTTTGAATTCGTCGGGTGCTTTTGATTTGCGCCAGGCCAGGTCGACCAGGGGGAGGATCGCCTCCCATTTGCCTTGTGCAGCTACAATCAGTCGGACCTGCTCGCGACCCGCTTTGACATCGCTGTTGTGGATATGCGCCGTCGCGGCCAGGCGCCGCCACAGCGGCCGGTAATTGTCCGGAATATTAAACGACACTTCGATCATCCGCTGCAGCGACCGCTTGATGAGATCCTGGCGTGCCTGATCGGCCGACTTGGGACCTTCCGTCTGATCAGGTCCGTTTGTTTTGTCTCCCGGCTTCTCGTTGCCGTCTCCTGCCGCCTTGTTGTCACCTGTATTGGTTGTGCCATAGACCGGCAGCGGCGGGGGTGCGATCTCGGTGGGTCCCTGGTCCTGCATGACGACGATGCAGACGGCGGCGATGGCGACTGCCGCAACCCCTCCCACGAGATACAACCAGGGAAGCGTCTTTTTGGGAGGTGGTGGTGCGACGACCCGTTCCTGTTTTTCGATGACCGGCGCGGTGAAGATCGGAACCATGCATTGCGGATTGCAGCACTTGACCTGCTTGCCGGCCGATTTCGGCGAGATGAAACCGGTCGTTTCGCACATCGGGCAGGTGACTTCGAGCGTCTTCCCGCCGGTGCTCTGCCGACTGACGGGAATGGCGTTGGCGGCTACCGATTTGTCGACGCTGAAGGGATCGTCGTCGACAGGCGGCGCGGGCGCCTCTTCGGCCGGTCTGGATTTGGCCGCCGATCCCTGAACGGGCATCGTCGGCGAAGATCCCGACCCCGGCTTGCCGGAGGCCGGTTTGCCAGATTCCGACTTACCAGCCGCGGGCTTTGAGGCAGGCGGCTTGGCGGCGCCAGGGGGCCTGGCCGGCGCGACGCCCCCTTTCATCGGAGCGCCGCAAAAGGGACATTCGACGGCGTCTTCGTCGAGCACTGACTGTTTACACGCCGGACATGTGGGGAGATCCATACTTCCGGAAGCCCTGGAGTTATCGAGAGATGTCAACCTTCAGAATACAGCGGCCGGAACCAAGTTGCCAGAGTCCGTCCGGCGCGACGAAAATCCGCGGCCATACGGGAGGGGGGGGAAGGATCGGGCCTGTTGATCCGCGAGGCGCAGCCGAGTGCGGAGTTGCTAAGTCCCGGCGCGCCGGGGTTCAGATTCAGCATGCGAATGTGTTGAACTGAATCACTCATGCAAAGACGCAATGGCGCAAAGAAGAATGAATGACAAACGGAGAGGAACCACGAAAGACACGAAACCGGATGGAACAGACGACGAATGAGATCCACAGATTGCCGCAGATTTACGCAGATAAAGCAGATGACGAGCGAACTGGCCCATCCGTGAAAATCTGCGTCATCTGTGGATACCTGATTGTCTTCCGGTCGATCGCGTCCGTCCTTTGCGACTTCGCGCCTTGGCGTGAGATTTTCGGAATTGAGGACCATTGGTGGGTGGCACCGGGCCAGCGGCAGGTGTCGTGCCTTCGACCCGGATCTTGGGTACCATGAGTCGTGCATCAACTTCCCCACATAAAATCAATCTCCTTGACTCGGGTGACCAGCGCTATGCTCCTGAAATTAAACTTCCTGTCACGTGCCATGTGCTGCTGTTTGTCGATTGCCCTCGTTGGCTTGTCGTCCGCCTCAGCGTTTCCCGACGAGACCTACGCAGAAAAACCGGGTGTGGAAGGGAACGGCAACTTCACCGTGGGCCCCGACTACACCATCGATCCTGATCTCACCGACCGGGGTAATCCCAAGGGAAAGTACTTCGAATTTTCGATGCGACTGGCCGACAGCAAGATCTTCCGTGGCGACGATTCCACGCTGGATCCGAAAAAGGCGGTTCGCGAGCAGCGGAAGATCTTCGTTTACGTCCCGGCAGCCTACAAAGATGGGACGAAGGCGCCCCTTCTGATCTCACTCGATGGGCCCAGCCGCCTCAATCTCGTGCGGAACGCACTCGACAATCTGACAATTTCAACCGACCCCAATCGCAAGTTACCTGCCTTCATCGCGATTGGTGTGGAAAATGGCGGTAACGATGGCAAAGGGAGCCAGCGCGGTCTGGAGTATGACACGCTCTCCGACCGTTTCGCCCGCTTCATCAACGATGAAGTGTTGCCGGCCGTGCTGACCAATGCCGAGATCAAAAGCGCGTATCCGAACATCGCCTTCACACAGAATCCGTGGGGGAAAGGGGTGGTGGGTTGCAGTTCGGGCGGTGCCGCGGCACTCACCATGGGCTGGTTTCGTCCCGACCTGTTTCGCCGTTTGATCACTTACTCAGGCACGTTCGTCGATCAGCAGGACGACGACGCGCCGGAAGAAAAGCAGTACCCGCTCGGCGCGTGGGAATACCATTCCAGCCTGAAGCTGATCGAAACCAGTGAGAAGAAACCATTGCGCATTTTCACGCACGTTTCTGAGAACGACAATCGCGCGAAGGATCCCGAGGAAACCTATCACAACTGGGTGATGGCCAACGAGCGGACTGCCGCAGCCCTCAAGGCCAAAGGGTATGACTATCGGTTCGTGTTCAGCAAGGCGACGAGACACTGCGATTCCAAAGTCTTCGAACTGACGCTGGCGGACACACTGGTGTGGATGTGGCGTGGCTACCATGCCGAGTGACATGTTAACTAACTGCATGAACGGAACCCGAAACATGACCAGCAGACTCGTCATCGTCGCGCTCGGCCTGGTGCTGATCGTTTTGGCCCCATCCACCTTCGCGGCTGAAGGCCAGCCGCCGGCCAGTCCCGAAGTGACTTCGGCGATGCAGCCTTATCTGGACAGCTACAAGCTGGCGGGGGTCGTTGCCATCGTCGCCGACAGGAGCGGGAAGGTTCACTACAGGAATCTCTTGGGCTACGCCGATGTCGAGGCGAACAAACCGATCAGCGAAGACAACGTCTTCTGGATCGCTTCGATGACCAAGATGTTCGCCGGGGCATCCATCATGATGCTGGTGGATGAAGGTAAAGTCAGCCTGGACGACCCGGTGACGAAGTTCATCCCGCAGCTCAATAAATGGATGGTGGTTGCGGAAAAAGACGAGGCGCACCTCCTGCTGAAACCGCTGGTTCGCCCGGTGACGATCCGGCACGTGCTCAGCCACACCAGCGGCCTGACCGGCAGTTCCGAACTGCAGCAGGCGACGGGGTCGGACGGCACACCGCTGAAGGCCCGCGCCCTCAGCTCCGTCACCGGTCCGCTCCAGTGGCAGCCGGGCGACAAATACGCCTACGGCAACCAGGGGATGAACATCGCCGCGCGCATCGTCGAGATCGTCAGTGGCCTGCCTTATGAGGATTTTCTGCAGCAGCGATTCTTTGTTCCGCTGGGGATGCAGGAGACCACCTTCTGGCCCAATGAAGCGCAAGTGGCCCGTCTGGCCGGCGCTTATGGTCCGAACAAGGAAAAGAATGGATACGCGCGGGGCGGCCTGGGCTATTTGACCAGACCCTTGAGCGATCGGGTTCACCGTTTTCCTGAAGCCGGGGGGGGCCTCTTCTCCACTACGCACGACATTTTCCGCTACGGCCTGATGTTGGCCAACGACGGCGAACTGGATGGCAGACGCTACCTGTCGCACGCAGCGGTGAAGGAACTGCAGACGGAACAGACCGGCTCGACGAAGGTCAACTACAGCCTGGGATACCACCTCCGCAACGGCATGTTTGGCCACGACGGCGCCTATGGCACCGATCTGTCGGTCGACCCCCAGACCGGAATGGTGGCGATCTTCATGGTGCAATGCAGCGGCGGCGACCAGTGGGCCGCCCGCGATTTGTTTCTCAAGACAGCCACGCAGGTCTTTCCAAAATGAACCCACCCGACGCCGTTACTCAGGAGAATTGAACGAAATGAAAACCAGCCTGCTGAGCCTCCTGGTGCTGTGCGTCCTGGCTGAAGCCGCGGTCGCCGTCGAGCCGATCACATTGCAACTCTGGCCCGATGGACCACCGAGCGTGATGGTGCCGAAGTCCGAAGCCACGGTGAAGCTCATCCAGTCGTATGGAGGCGTTGGCCCGAATCGCATCACCGACGTCAGCGATCCCACGATCACGATCTTCCGGCCTGACAAGCCGAATGGGACGTCGGTCATTGTGGCCCCGGGGGGCGGCTTCATGTTTCTGTCGTACGCTCACGAGGGGAGTCAAGTCTGCGAATGGCTCAACTCGCTGGGGGTCACCGCGGTGCTGCTCAAGTATCGCACGCCGACTCGCGACGAGAAGGAAATGTTCGAACTCCCCGTAGAGGACGCCGAACGAGCCCTGGGCCTCGTGAGGCATCACGCTGCCGAATGGAAACTCGACTCCAAGCGGGTCGGCCTGCTGGGTTTCTCGGCCGGAGCGAACCTCGCCGGGCATGTGTCCTGGGATCGCGGCAGTCGGACCTGGCCTCAGATACCCGAGTTGGACGATCCGCGCGGTCCCGACTTCCTGGTGTTCATCTACGGAGGGGGTTTCCTCGACAAATCCGACAAGTCGAAGTTCCGCAGCGGATTCAGCATCCCGGCCGATGCACCGCCGGTTTTCCTGCTGGTCGCTCACGACGACGGGGCGAACCCGGTCGAAGCGGCCATGCTGTACCTCGAATACAGGAAGCGTGACCTCTCTGCCGAACTCCACATTTGCGCCAAGGGAGGACACGGATTCGGGATGCGTAACGATGGCAAACCGATCAACGATTGGCCGCAGCGCTGCGCCGAATGGATGAAAAGCCTCGGCTTCCTCGACGCACACTAAGAGCGGTGCAGGCGGGCTGTAGCGGAACTCGTGAGAGTTCCGAACTGGCTTGGAGCGCTCGGGTGGCTGGGGCAGGTCCCCGGTCTGTGGATTCGATCTGCCGAATCAAACCCGGAGGAACTCAGTTCCGTAGGGCATGCTGTGCATGCCGCAAACGTCTCTGTGTCGGTCAGGTGGCTGGGGCAGGTCGCCGGTTTGCGTGCTCGATCTGCCGGCTCAACTGTCGACGAAGTGAGTGGGCCCACGGCAAACTCTTCAATGCCCCAGATCTGGATGGCGCAGCGCTTTCTCTGGCGGCCACCGTTTGGCCTGCGCTCATTTGATTTGGTTGTACGCAACAGCAAAGAAGACAGCTCCGGCGACGACGAAAATGCCGACACTCATCGGCAAGTGAAATCCGTCAATCTCGGTCCGAATTCTCTTGAGCGTCTTTGGCGATTGTTTAAGGAAGAACGCAACGGCGCCGACGACAATTCCGGCAATTGGCGGGATAGGTTGATTGCCAAATCCGGCGGCAACGAACACACTGAAGACGAGCACCGCAATGACCGATGCGAATATCGCCGCCCTATCGTCAACGGGCACGAAGTCAAATTCCCGCTGGTAATAATTGACATAGATTCTTGCGGGGATCCACGTCGACAAGAACACTAGGACGAGCACCGTTTTGGCTGCATGAGCATTGAGGTTTGGTGGATTTCGCACAACAAGCATGATGCTGTACCAAAGGACGACGGCGCAAAATAATTGAAACGCAATTGTCAAAAATGCGTTAACGACCGTCACGCAATTCGACTTGCGCAGCGTATCTCGAACGCCAATTTTTTTTCGTTCGGCGATATATGCCGTCTCGGACTGCTTTGCGTCACGCTCTGCAGCCTCGCGTTCGGGACCGGCTTGAAGCATCCGCACATTGTTGGCGAGTTCCTCCAGTTTGTCCCGTTTTGCGAATTCTGCGCACGGGTCGGCCAACTCGTATGAAATCAGGTGTCCGTGGGTCAGGTCCTCGAACGATATAAAGAGCATCAAAACGAACAGTAGAATTAGGAATCCGATCGCGAAGAAGCGGCCGTGGTTCGTGTCCGGCATGCAAACGGCCCACTCAAACCGGGCTGCAAATAAACCCACGGCGAAGGGAAAAACGGCGTGGTGAATGAGGCCATAGGTAAGTTCGTGGCGCATCCAACGCCGGGAGTTTTCCCGGCATTTCCAGCAGGCCACGAAGAAAACGATCGGCCAAATAGCGGCCAACGAGAACGCTATGGCCGTGCCCAAAAAGAATCTCCCGATCGGATCAAGCACGATCTCGTTTCCTATTTTAGCAGTACTTGGGGCTCACGATTTTACTAATTTCCGGTACACGCGCCTTTCGTACTTCATTTTCGTGGCACCTTTTACGTGGCAAGTCAATGTCTCACAACTCAGTCGTAACGCGTTGCCCCCGCAGACGGCTGAGAACCCCCCTTCATTAACGACTGCGCGACAATTAGCAGCAAGCGACTCGTCCGGAAGCAGACGCGTTGATTCCGGTCGTGCGATGCAATGGGTTAGAAGCCCTATTTCGAAGATCGAAATTGCTCGAAAAAAGAGGACATAAAAATCTTCATTTTTCGAATCTCGACTTCTGCAATGAGGGAGTCCTCAACTGCATACCACTGACGAATCGAAGTCGCATGACCTAAACAGGTCAATTTTGCGGGATTGTCAAACACAATTCGTGCTCCGGGGGCTCAGTGGCAGCTGACACCAGCTTCCAGGTTCCCGATCCACGCAGCATTCACGTTCCCTTGTAGCTGAGCAACGGCTGCAGCCGCCGGGTGATCTTCACCAGATCTTTCTGGGCTCGCAGGACACTCTCGATATTTTTATAGGCCTCGGGGGCCTCCTCGCAGAGGGCGAGGCTGCGGCGGTGATCGTACCGGATTTCCCGAAGCTGGCGCTCGAGCTGGCGGACGTTGATCGAGCGTCGGGCAGCATGCCGGCTGAGTTGCCGCCCGGCGCCGTGAGAGCACGACATGAGTGCTTCCGGGCAACCCCGGCCTTCGACGTGAAAGGTTGCCGTCCCCATCGAACCGGGGATGATGCCGGCTTCCCCAGCCGAAGCAGGCTGGGCCCCCTTTCGATGGATCCAGAAGTCGTCGCCGAAATGGGTCTCGCGCCGGACATGATCGTGGTCGCTGTGGATCAGCGTGGTCCAGTCGATGGCAGTCGCGAACCGGTCGTGGAGGATCGATTCGACGGCGCGCAGCATCGCCAGGCGATTTTCCGCCGCATAGGTCCGCCCCCAGGCGACGTCGCCGAGGTAGGCGCGGCCGGCGGCCGTTTCGGCATCGAGGCAGGCCAGGCCGGAAGCCCTGTGGGCGGCGCGCGTGTGGTGCGCAGAGATCGCCTGCCCCATCCCCCGTGAGCCGCTGTGGACCATCACCCACAGACGCTGTTCTTCCTCGGCCTGAAACTCCAGGAAATGGTTGCCGCGTCCCAGCGTACCCAGTTGTACGCGGCCGTCGCGGTTCGCCTCTTTCTCGAGGGGAGCGTCACTCAGCGCCAACCCCGCCAGCGAAGCGGGCAGGTCCTGGCGGGCCGGGTGCCGGTTCGACGGCACCTGCCGATACAGGGCCGCCAGCAGCCAGGCGGCCCTGCGGTCGTCGCCGATCAGGTCGCCCGCGGCATTGATGGCAACGGCGGCCATCCCGCAACCGATGTCGCCGCCGACCGCCGCAGGGTAGATCAGGCGTCTGGTCGCGATCACCGCTCCGACGCAGACATCCTTCGCGAGGTGAACGTCCGGCAAGAGAACGACGTGCCGCACATCCTCGGCCCGACGCAGCCGCTCGGCAGACTTCGCAACGTCGGGGGGCAGAGGCTCTGCGGCCCAGATCCGCAGAGAGGCTGGCGAATTGGTCATGGCGACGCCTCCTCTCCGGGGGCGTATAGGTATCGACACATCGCAGTTTGAGGTGAAGTCAAGCACACACTCTCTTTCCGTTGTGAGCGAGGGCTGGGCGGCGACCGCCGAAAGACTCTCGCCACCCCCATCCTGACCTTCCCCCATCGAGGGGGAAGGAATCAATTCTCGGAACACCTCTTTTGAGTTGTGTCGATACGTCGCTGACAGCGGTCAACATTGCGGCCCCAGCAGGTGGAAAACGAGGAGCGGCGTTCGTCTCCGGGTGATGGCGGCGGCCACCTCGCTCCGCAGCCAGCCCGACATCGCTGCCAGGCGGGCTTCGATCTGCGCCCGGTCGAAACGGTCTGGCGGGACGTCCGCGACCACCGTCACGACCAGCGCCGAAGAATCCTCGCTGCTCGTGACCGAGACGATGCGCAGGGCGCCGAGCAGTTCGTCGCGCGTCTCGCCGGAAAGGACCAGGTCCAGCGTCCTCTGGACCTGGCGGCAGAGTTGTTGCGACTTGTGCCGGGCCTTGTCCCGTTGTCGATTCGGTCGGAAGAATTCACGGGGATCGACCCCGTCGTCGTCGTGCAGCTCACCACACAGCGCGCGCAGCCGCTCAGAATGACGTTTATCGTGTGCCATGGATCTCTCATCAGGTGCAGACAGGAAGTCGGCGCGCAGGGGAGCGACGCCGAGCCGGGTCGGCAGACCGGGGAGGGGCGAGCCTGGTCCTGATGAGAAGAGCCGAGTTCGTTAACGACTCGGGACGCTCAGCAGGAGGTCAGGCTCTGCGGCACGGAAATGACGTGGCGGGATTGCATGGCGGCACCGTGTACTTGAAAACCGTGTGCTCGAAAGCAGAGGAATCGGTCAGAATCGCCTGCGGCACAGGTATCTACACATCGCAGATTGAGCTGAATTCAAACATTCTCCCTCCCCCCGTTGTGGGGGAGGGCCGGGGTGGGGGGGGCGAACGTCGATTGACGCTCTCCACCCCCATCCTAACCTTCCCCCATCAAGGGGGAAGGAATCTACTCTGGTGGCTCCACTTTTGACTTGTGTAGATCCAGTGCGCCTGCGGAGAGGAATTCTCGACTCCGTTCCGTTAGCGACACCCGCCATCGGCACAAGGTTCGCGTAAATGGCCGTCGATTCTTACCTCGTTCACAAGCTCCCGCTTGGGGACGGCTCGTGCGAAGCTCCCGCTTCGCGTCTCTGGGTCTCTCGACGCAAAGCAGGAGCTTTGCAGGCTGCGTTCCCAAACGGGAGTTTGGGAACGAGGAAAGTTGACGCGTTATACCAAACGGGAAATCACGCCCTCTTAAGAGACTAGATTCACCAGGAGGAATGCGATGCTCAATCCGCCGGAAGCTGCCAGGAGTTTCGCCGGTCCAACGGCTCAGGCCAGGCCGACGGGCTGGGAAATACTCCCCCTGTGGATCTTGGCGAACGCAATGTGCGGGGCACTCGGCATCTGGCTGCTGCGAGTCTCGGGCCTCACAGCGGGGAGCGGCGTGGCGGGCTCCACAGTCGCCCTCTTCGCGTCCTGGATCTTACCCCCATTTCTCACCGGGGTTTTGCAATGGCTCGTACTGAGTCGACTGATTGCCCATTCGCGATGGTGGATTCCGGCGAGTGCTCTCGGGTACGGAGCCGGGTTGCTCGTTTTTGGCGCTGTGGTCAGCGGTGGAATTGGGCTGGCGGGGGGCGAGGAATCGCCATGGGTGATTCTGCCGTTCGTCGCGGGTTCGCTGTTGTTCGGAGCGGCAGCCGGAATTGCCCAGAGCCTTGTCCTGCGTCGATCGGTGACCCATCCTGCATTGTGGGTGCTGGTGAGCGCCGTCGGATTTTCCCCGGCCGTGGTGCTGTTCATCATTGTCACACGGGGGAACGACGGCGGTCTGGCAGCAGCCGTCGCGGCAGGGGGGGCGTCCGGCCTGCTCTATGGTCTCGCGACAGGGATTCCGCTGGTATGGCTGCTACGACAGACCGCCGCGAGGGCACCGGCTGGCTGACCCGTAATTTGCATCGGCCGGTTCTCAGGGCGACGCATCAAAAAAGGAAAGTGCCGTCCACTCTCACCAGGCACACTTGGTGGAGTGGATGGCTTCTCACCCAACTCCGAACGAGAAGATGCTGAGCCCCGGCAACCTTGAAGTTGCCCAGTTGATCTAAACGAGTGGCGATTCATGGGTGGCACTTTCCCGGACGAAGACGTCCTCAACTACGTGCCGAAGAACTGCGATTCGCCGCGCTCACGAAAACCCCCGCGCGCTTCTAGCGGACACCCCAGATTTCGACACGCCGATTGACCGGCTCGCTCGGGCCCCCCGAAAAGAGCAACCTGGTTCCGTCGGGACCGAACCGGGCGTGGCTGACCCATTCGGGTGATTCCAGCTCGTTCACGACCGTCAGATCCTGGGCGGTCCAGAGCGTGACCAGGGAATTGCGACCGGCGGTCACGAGCAGGCTTCCATCGGGTGACCAATCGACCGTGTACAGTTCGTCGGCGTCGGCCTGGGCGGCCTGTTTCAGGCTGGCGGTAGCCAGGTCCCACAGCGCGAGACTGCCATCCACATAGACGACGGCCAGCGTTTTGCCAGCCGGATCGAACCGGAGCTCGTGAGAGCAGAATTTTCCTGGCAGAACTCCCCGCCAGTCTCCCGTCGATCCGTTGAAGAGTTGCGTCGTGGAGTTGCGGTTCCCCACCGCCAGCAGCGTTCCCTCAGGGCTGAACTCGATCGTGAGTGCTCCCTCCCGGCCGGCATTCAACTGGCGAATCAGCGTTCCCTGGGGAACAGACCACAAATGTGCCGAGCTGCCGTAGCCGCCGGTTGCCACCTTCGTGCCGTCAGGGCTGATCCTCACCCCCGGCTGCATGTTGGGAGATTTCAGCTCGACCTCTGCGCCCGTTGCAACGTTGAGGATCAACGCGTTGCGGCTGATCTGGTCGCAGATCGCGACGAAGTCCCCTTCGGGACTGAAATCGAACCCGCTGAGCAGTTTTCCTTTGCCGATGGTCCGGATCGGCGACTCTAAGCTCGCATCGTAAATCTCAGCCCCCCCAGCGCGCCGGACGAAGGCCACCTGCGTCCCCGCGCGGTTCCAGACGATCCGGGAGGCATCGATCGGCAGGTCAGAGATTCTTTCCAGATCAGCGGCGTTCAGAATGTCGATTTTCTTCTTCGAGTCCCGCGCCGTCAGAGAACGGGCGGCGTACTGGGTCTGCTGCTCGGGGGTAAGGATCGATTGCAGCATTCCGGCGAAACGCGACTCTTCGCCAAATGGCCCGTTCCCGAGCAGGACCCGCAGCGCGCTGGTCTCGCGCTCCAGCCGAGCCGGATCGGGTTTGGCGTGTTCGCCGGCGGCGGGCTTCGCAGCCGCTTGCTGCTCGTTGATGCGCTCGAACGCTGCGGCGATGTCCTGGCGACCGGCCAGCTCGAGGTTCTCTGTTTGAGTTTGAGTCAGGCCGCAGATCCGGCCGATTGCGCCGATCTTCCTCGCCAGGATCCGGTCGAGGCGGCTGCGCGCGCCCTTCGCACCGCGCCTGCCGAACACAATTTGTTCAAACAGGCTCTGCGGTCCTCGCGCCTGCTCACTGCGGCGTTTGTAGTAATCCCGCGGCCCTCCCGCCAGGACGGGCCGCGATCGCTCCAACTTGGCAAAGCCGTCATCAGTCACCTGTGTGTCAAAGAGCATGAGCGACTGCAGGCGAGGCAACGGCTTCAAAGTCTCCAGACACGCATCGGTGACTTGCGTGGCGCTCAGCACCAGACTTCGAAGACCGGTCAGTCCGCTCAGCTGTGCCAGGCCCGCATCGGTTACCGGCGTGTTGGCCAGCGAGAGCTGTTCCAGCTTGACCAGTTCCTGAAGCTGCGACAATCCGGCGTCGGTCACTTGCGTGTCATTGAGATCCAGGATTGTCAGACCGGTCAGCCCTGTGAGATGCGCCATTCCCGCGTCCCCCACGCGGGTCCCTGCGAGCGACAGCGTTACCAGGCCAGTCAGGCCCTGCAAGTGGACCAGGCCCTCATCAGTAACCTGGGACTTGGCGAGCGAGAGCTCGCCGAGGCGCGGCAGACCCTTCAGGCAGACCAGGGAAGCGTTTGTCGCGCGGGGATCATCGAGCGTGACGTGAACGACGTCATCGAAATACCACATCCAGTCGCCGCCGACGAATTGCCTGAGCCACGTCGGCCCTCCGGGAACAGTTCTGACAGTGCCTCCCACCCGCTCGATCTCTACAATCGCCGAGCGTTGCCGCCAGATCGGTATGCCGATCACCGCGAGACTTCCCCCGGCCAGGAGCAACAGGACGACTGCGAGCACCTGCACCGATCGCGGAATCCTGCGCTTCGTCCGCGGAGGCCGGTCGGACGTTGGAGGCGAGCTGCTTAAAGTCGGCATGGGCGTCAGTCTACCAGTGCCCAACGGCTGAAAGCCAGTTGTGCGTCGCCGGCTCGCAACTCCGGCATAATGGGTGACACCGAGCCAGGACGATTAATGGGTGGCACCGGCGTGTTGACCCGACGATCGTCCATGTCAGAAAGGACGGATAGTCGGTTTCGAAGAAGCGGTAGCGCGAGTGGCTCATCGAGTTCGGCCTGCGGGTGGGTGAGGCGGTTGCATGGCCGGGACGATATGACATCAGGCAAAGCAGGAGCTTCGAATGGAGGGTTCCCAAGCGGGAGCTTGGGAACCAGGAATGGGGACTTACGTCGAGACGGCGGCCGAGGTTCGCCGCCGTAAGTCGCGAATTTGAGCGCTGCGATCAACGAGTGACGACTCGCTGATCGATTCACTCGCAGTTCGTCACAAACCGAGGCGCGACAATCCGTTCTGATTGCGAAGACGATATTTCAAGCGCGAATGAATAACTTCTGGACGGGAATGAATAACGTCCCGCAGTCTCGCGGCCAGCCGCAACTTCATGCATGTCGGATTGTTACGCCGCGCACCGGCTCAAGGACTCTCAGAATCGGGCGCAAATCGCGCACCGAACTCGACAGGCAACAGCGGTGCTGTAATTGGCAGTGCCACAATCAGATGCGCCGGTTCTGCGTCGCGAAAATTCGCTGCGCATGGTTTCCAGAATTATTCACACTGAGATTATTCATCTTCGGGACTATGTACTTGGCAAAGCAGTGATAAATTGGGCGGTTTTTCCGTGAACCGACAGGGCCTCAAACCGCTCACTTCATGAGCCGGGACAGCGGCATCCCGAGCGCATCCGCGAACCGCCGGACCATGCCGACGCGCGGATCGTGGCTCTTGAGGAACTGGGAGACCGATTGTCGGGCCGAGTCGGCGGGGTAGCCCATTCGCTCCCCTAGAGCCTGCTGCGTCATTCCTGACGACGCTGCGGCCTTGCGGACGGCATCCATTACGGGGTCTTCCGGCGGTGTTTTTGCCATAGGAAACAATCTTAGAAATCCGTTCGGATTTGTCAATAGCACTATTGCTATCCCATTCCCTGTTGTGTATAGTGTTATTTACACAGAACCAACAGGGAGCAGACAAATGACGATCATCGAAATCGGTAAAATGAACGACGCCCAGGCCCGCGAATATCTGGAAGGCATCCATTGGCCGAACGGCCCGGTTTGCCCGCACTGCCAATCGCAGAACGTGACGCGATTGCAGGGTGAGGCCCACCGTCCGGGAACGATCCAGTGCAACGAAAAAGCCTGTCGGAAGCAGTTCACGGTGACGGTCGGGAGCGTCATGGAATCCAGTCATATCCCGCTGGTGAAGTGGGCAATGGCTTGGCACCTGCTCTGTTCCAGCAAGAAGGGAATGAGCGCCCTTCAGTTGCAGCGCAACCTCGGGCTGGGATCTTACAAATCGGCGTGGTTCATGGCTCACCGGATTCGCCTCGCAATGCAGGGCAGTGCGATCAAGGCCCCGTTGAAGGGAATCGTTGAAGCCGACGAAAGCTATTTTGGCGGTCGTCCGAAGCCGGGAACCGTCAAGCGTGGTCGCGGGACGACGAAACAGGCTGTCATGGTGCTGGTGGAACGAGACGGCCCGGCGATTTCTGTGCCGCTGGGACACGTTAGCGGCGTGACGCTGCGTAACGAATTGCAGGCTCACGTCTCGCGTCAATCGCTCCTGATGACGGATGAATTCGCATGCTACCGACGGCCCGGCAAGATGTTCGCGGAACACGACACCGTGAATCACAGCGCGAAGGAATATGCTCGCGTCCGTGGCGATGGGATCGTGGCGCACACGAACACGGCGGAATCGTTCTTCGCGTTGATGAAGCGCGGTTTTCACGGGATTTACCACCAGTGGAGCAAGAAGCACACGCATCGTTATTGCTCGGAATTCAGCTTTCGATGGTCTCACCGAAAGGTTACGGACACGGAACGCACGGAGGCAGCGATACAACAGGCCAGCGGCAAGCGACTGATGTACAATGCCTCTGATCGCCAATCCTGATGACGAGGGTATTGCATGAACAAAAAGAAGAAGAAGAAGCCAAACACACCAACGAAACCAATTACCACAGAAGGAATTTTTTACGCTGCGGCGTCATTCGAGTTCACATCTCGCATGCTTGAAACGGAGGCATCTACCAGCACACGCGCTGGCATATCCACGCCGACGCTATTTCCAGCACTTGCTCTCGCCGCATTTAGCAGCGAATTATATTTGAAATGCCTTATATTCATGGAGACAAATCAGGCCCCTTGGGGGCATTCACTGACGGATCTTTTTGCGGCGCTGAAGCAGGACAGCAAAGATCGAATAATTCTGATTAATTTTCATCCTCCCGGCGTACCGACTCCGCACAAGCCAATCAACCCGGCAGCTAAAGCAGATTTAGAGGACGCCTTCTATTCACAGCTAAACGCATGCAGTAGGGCATTTGAAGAATTTCGATACTTCCATGAGAAGATTTCTGAAAGCCCAATGCTTTGGTTTAGGCAAAGTGTTGGTAGGCCTACAAGGCGAAGAATCCTGGAAATGCGGCCAGATCTAGGAGTTATCTATGAGAGGGTTTTCAAGCTGAATCAACCGCCTTTAGCGCCCGATTGAAGATGACCCACATCCCTCTCTCGTTGAAAGCGAATACGATTCTCTTCGTCGCTTTCGACTTGGCCGGGCGGTAATCAACGACCAAGCCTCCCCCATCAACGTCAAGAGGATCTGGAACGGTTCCTATCCCCAGAATTACAGCGCCGATTAAATCGGCAGGAATTTCGCCACCCAACTCCCGTGCAAAGAAATTAGGAAGCTTCGGTATCGGTTTTATCTTTGAAAAATCAAACTTTGATGGACCTTCTCGGTCAGCCGTGTTCGCTTTCATCTGATTAGCCACCTTCTTGTGAACGCCGTGAAAAAGAAACGAAAAGAAATGCTGCTGAAGCCACCGCCGGGGCTAACTCCGGAGCAGGGCCTGCTCGCGGCGCTGACAACGCCGCTCCCGTGGAGCCGGGTGGGCCGCAAGAAGAAGACACGACCAAAGAAGAAGTAGGTCGGGGTCGGGAAGCTCTAGTCATCGGATTTCTCCGATGCGTCCCCGTCGGCGCGGACTTTTGCCCATCTTGCCACTGCTTTGGCAAGTACATAGTCCCGTTCATCTTTGGCTCGCGATGAGCGCCCATCGCAGGCGCGGGTGCTCGCATGGGTTTCGTTCGTTCGCAGCCTCGACGAATTCGACGCAAGTCGCGCGCGTTCGCCGGGTCGTGGGTGACTTTGAAATCGACGGGATGTCTGGAGGGGGCGACGTGAGTGCTAGGCTCTTTCCGCCCAGAATTCGGCGTACATGTAAATCGTGGTGCGAATTGGCTCTGGGCTGTAGCTATAAACCCCAATAACCGGCGCGTAAATTACGTTGTACGCATCGCCGGCCCAGTCTGGGCTCCACTTCTGAAGGCGCAGCCAGATTGCCGGCCCAATGCTAAGCGGATAGACGACCAGCACTGTGATCGCCACTGCCGTCAAAATCGCCCAGCGCTCCCGCCTGTTCACGATCCGCACCACCAGCCCGACGCAGCAGGCTGCGAAGGCGACGGCCAGGGCTGGCAGGACGATGCTCATTCTTCGGTCGGCCACCATGTCCAATCGGGATGATTGGGATCTCTGGTCGGGATGTCATAAGCCGGTTTCGTCTTTTCATCCACGACAGCCTTCAGCAGGAACGACGCTCCTGCAAACAAGACGATCAATCCGACGGCAATCCAGGATTTGCGATTCGTCGTTCGTTCGTCGCTCATGCTGCGAGTATAGCCGGGGTGGCGCGGGGGTCGGAAGACCCGGTTAAGGTCGGCGGAGCGGTTTCGCGGTGTTCACAATCCAGCCTGACAACCATCTGGATCGCGATCGATGGCGGCTGAACGACGCTCCTGAACAGGACAACTTCGGACCGTCAATCAGGAGGCTTGCGCTCTTCCCAGAGCGCGGTAACGTCAAACAATTGCACTCGGCGAAAGGCGCCGATCGCCAGGGTTTTTCGGTCGGGAGAGAAGCGAATGCGATCGCCCGAACTGGAACCCCCCCGAGGGACGGCGATGACTTCATCTCCATTTTCCACGTTCCAGAGAGAAGCGCCGTTGTGCGGCGCGGCGATGAAGCGTCCATCCGGCGACAGGGCGACGCTGGAAACCAGGCCGTCGACCCGCCATGTGCGACGTTCCTTGCCGGTCTCGAGGTCCCATGTCCGAACGATGCCAGTCTGGCGACCTCCAGCGTCCGCATCACGCTCCGCCCCGCCTGTGGCCAGCAACCGGCCGTCGGGAGACAGAGCCACGCCCAGGAGAAACGTCTTGTTGTCTTCTACGACAGAGCGCTCTTTCCAGGTCGGAACGTCCCACAGCAGCACCGTTCCACCGCGGCAACCGGCGACGAGTGTTTTCCCATCGGCGCTGAACGACAGCGAACTCGGCGTGGAGGGGTGCGCCAGCGCTTTGAGTTCCTTTCCCGTCCGCGCATCCCAGACGTGGACCATGCGATCGAATCCGCCGGTTGCCAGGAACATGCCGTCGGGAGAATAAGAAATTGCGAGCGACCAGCCGTTCTGGCCCCGGATCGTGATCAGAGTCTTGCGCAGGGCGATGCTCCAGATCCGGACTTCCCCCTGGTTGGGTGAACCGAGAACTCGTCCCGCAGTCGCCAGCGACTCTCCGTCGGGCGAAAACGCCACGTCGAACAGCGCCCCGCACTCTTCTTCAAAATGGACGATTTCCTTGCCGTCAGCGACGTCGAACAGATGCAGGTCTCCCGGATAAGTGCCGGCCTTCCAGGCATTCTGATCATCGTCGGCCCCCATCCAGCCGGCCGTGACCAGCAACTTTCCGTCGCGATCGAATGCGAAAGAATCCATTCTCCCGCCCGTCTGGAATACGTGCCCAGCGGTAGCCTGCAGTGGTTTACCGTCGCCATCGGCAGCCGCCACGTTCTGCACGGCCGACAGCGGAAGTTCACCGGTCAACCCTAACAACAGGACGACCGCGGCAACTGCACCGGAACCGGATCGAAGGCCGATCGAAGATTGATTCATGAGTCACCCGGGGGTTAATGGCCACCGCTCGTCTGGGCGCTGAATTGTGTCTGTCGACGACGACACCACGTTCGCCTTAACGCTGCCGCAGTTTCCGTAGCAGCAATCGTACCTGAGGCCGAAGTCGGCTGCGACTTCGGATGAGCACGGTGCCGGCGCTCATGAAGGCGAAGTTGCCCGGTTCACCCAAACGACTGGCGATTCATGGATGGCACTTTCCCATCATTTTGTGACGAGTTCGCCGGTCTCCACCGCTTCGAAATCTTTCCCTTTGACTTTCTTCAGCGTGTTCAATTCGTCGTCGTTCCATTTCGGGTGCGGAGCGCCCGAGACGAACCAGTCGCCGCCGTTGTCGGCCAGCAGCATGCCGTGCTTCTTGAGCGCTCGCAGGATCACCTGAGCCGTCGGAGAAAAACCGGAAACGTCGTAGTCGGCCTTGAGGCGGACACGCAGACCCATCGGCGGAAGGTTGGGATCGTTCGACCGGCTGGCGAAATGCGTCGCGGGTGCGATATACGCGCGCTGCGTCTTGCGGACCGTGAACCGCAACGCGTGGCGAATCTCCCCTTGCTCCACCGCTTCTTCATAGCGGGCCAGTCCGGGGAAAATCGGCAGGCCGGCGGCATCCGCCGAGGTCCACCCCGCAGGTCGCAGTTTGTTCGACGTCAGGTCGAACACGGCCCCCGAGCCGGCGCGCCAGCCAGTCCCCTTTCGGTGAGCGCTGAACAGCTCGTACAACTTGCGGGCGTGGTAATCGACAACCAGAATGTGGCGATCCCCCTGCGACTGTTCCCCTCCTTCAATCGGCGCATCGGCAGGAACCGGATACGGCCCGGCGTCGCTCTCGTCGGGATATTCGAATTCGACAGGGATCCGAGGCTGATCCTTGCCGACGACGACGTAGGGAATGCCGCTCGGTGCGCCCTCCCAGACTGTGCCGAAGTCGGGATGCAGGCTGCGGTCGAGGCCGATCGACTCCAGATACTTCCGGGAATTGCGATGGACCGGCAGCTTCGAGACGTCGGCATTCCAGGGGTTGTCGGCGGGAAAGATTTCGAGGTCGCCAAATCTGGTTTTCAGGAGGGAGTTCGCGGCTGGCGCCCCAGCCCGCTGCGGCTGGGCCTGCGACGCAGGTTGCGAAAGGACGGCCGCACCGACGAGCGCCAGCGCGATCCATCCAGCAGCACCGATTTTTCCTGAAATTCCCATGTCAATTACCTTTCGATCAGTCGCGGATGCATCTGTTAGGTGGGGGTCGCCACCGAGCCCGGTGGGCGTCTCGGAATGTAGTCATCTCGCTCCGCGCGATGGTCTGCCGGCTATCTCATCCGGAAAATGCCGTGTGCCACACACCGGCCAGTTATTCTCCGAAGACCACACCCGCTTAACGGATGCAACCGCAATTGCGAGACGCTCGTCGCCGGCATCCCCAGGAGACTCAATTTCTGCTTATAATAGCCGGAAGAGGGAGTTCGGTTCCGCCATTCTGGAAGCGTGTTGAAAAAGGGGACAGTCCCTGTCGGCGGCATCGATTTGTCGCAGGAGCATCGCTCGCAGGAAAGGGACAGTCCCCTTTTTCAACAATCTCCTGGCAGTACGAGGCGTGAGGTGAGTATTACAGCGACGACACCCAAGCTGACGCGCGATCCGTCAGGCTGGGAACTGGCCTCAGAGTCGATCACGGTCAAGATCCGCTGGTTCGGCGTGGCCGTCGGTTATCTGGTCGTCAATTTCCTGAACCGGCCGGCGGGCGACCAGCGCGCAGTGATGAACGCCATCCTGACGCTGGGGGCGACGTACGCGCTCGTCGACACGCTCTGGAGCCTGAAGGGGCGCGTGTTCTTAAGCCGCTGGCCCCTGATCATTTCGCTGATGGAGGCCGTATTTATCGGCTTCCTGTGCTATTTCGACCAGGGACTGGAAAGCCCGTTCCGGTTCTACTATTTCCTGTCGCTGCTGGTGTGCGCCATTCGTTATTCGCCGGCCGTGACGCTGGCCACGTTTGCGCTGCACAGCATCAGCTACGGCGAACTGGCGTTCAGCCGCGGGTCTGAATCGGCCGTGACATCGCTGTTCGTGATGCTGGTGTCGATGGGCTGGGTGACGTGGGCCTGCACGTCGCTGGTGGGGCTCCTCAAGGCAGCCGGACGGCGGATGGCTCAACTGAACGAGGAGTTGCAGCATAACCAGGCGCAGCTCGAAGAGCGGATCCAGCAGCGCACTCTGCAATTGCAGCAGTCGCAGGCGCTGGTCGTGCAGCAGGAAAAGCAGGCAGCCTTTGGACTATTGGCAGCGGGAATTGCCCACGAAGTCGGCAATCCCCTGGCGGCCATCAGCTCGCTGGTGCAGATGCTCAACCGCCGCCCCAACGACGATTACACCCGCGAGCGGTTACAGATGGTCGACGACCAGTTGCGGCGCATTCAGGGGATCTTGCGCGAGCTGGTGGACTTCAGCCGGCCGGCGATCAAACAGCAGAGCATGTGTGACGTCCACGAGATTCTGGGCGCGGCGCTTAACATCGCCAAGTACTACAAGCGGACCAAAGGGAAGAAGATCGTCACCGTCTACGCCGAGGGGCTGCCGTTCCTGCGCATTGTCCGCGATCAGCTCGTGCAGGTGTTTCTGAACCTGATTCTCAACGCCATGGACGCGACCGAAGAAGGGGGGACGATCGAGATCACGACGCTCCTGTCCCGCGGCTGGATCGAGGTGGCTGTGCTCGACGACGGCCACGGAATTTCCTCTGAAAACCTGGCTCGCGTCTTCCGTCCCTACTTTACCACCAAGGATACGGGGACGGGCCTGGGGCTGTTTGTCTGCAAGCATCTGGTCGAGGAGTCCCTGGGAGGCCGGATCGAGTTATCGGAAACTTCGTCCACCGGGACGAAGTTCAAGGTCTATCTGACGTGCGACAACGTGCGCCGCCATCCGGATGTCGCCGAGCCGACCCTGGTTTCCACCGAAATGAGCTGATCGTGAAGAACGCCCGGCAAGTCCTGATCATCGAAGACGAACAGATCATCCGCAACACGCTGCGCGAGTTTCTGACGAGCGAAGGTTACCTCGTCACCGAAGCGGCCACGGCGACCGACGCCCTGTCGATCGCCCGCCAGAAAGATTTCGCCGTGGCGATCTGCGACGTCCGGCTCCCCGACGGCGACGGGATCCAGCTCCTGAAGCGGCTCAAGCAGATGAATGCCGAGCTGTTCGTGCTGATCATCACGGCGTACGCGACCGTCGAGAACGCGGTCGAGGCGTTCAAGGCGGGGGCCTACGATTATCTCGTCAAGCCGGTGCTGTTCGACGATCTGCATCACAAGCTCAAACAGTTGTTCCGGTACCGGGAACTGTTCGTGGAAAACGAGTCGCTCAGGCGCGAATTGTCCCGCCAGGACCGGTTCGACGAACTGGTCGGTTCGAGCAAGGCGCTCGAAGAAGTGCAGGCGACGATTCGCAAGGTTGCCGCGACCAACAGCAACGTCCTGCTCGAAGGGGAGACGGGGACCGGCAAGGAGCTGTTCGCACGCGTCATCCACAGGGCGGGAACTAAGGCCCGCGAGAAATTCCTGACGGTGCACTGCTCGACCCAGCCGGTGGAACTGCTGGAAGGGCAGCTTTTCGGCCAGCGCAAGGGCGCTTTTCCCGGGGTGCAGGCCGATCAGCCCGGAATTCTGCTGCACGCCGGCGAGGGAACGGTGTTTCTGGACGAAGTCGGCCAGTTGCCGCTGGCGACGCAGTCGAAGCTGCTGCGGGCCATCGAATTCCAGGAAATCACCCCACTGGGGGGGACCGAGCCGGTGCGCGTGGCGGCCCGCATCATCGCCTCGACCACGCGCGATCTGCTCAGGGAAGTCGCCGAGGGGCGGTTTCAGGAGGATCTCTTTTACCGGCTCAACGGCGTCAAGGTGCGGATTCCACCCTTGCGGGAGCGGCTGGACGATATTCCCGAACTGGTCGAATTTTTCATTGCCCGGCACACGGTGGCGCTGGGCAAGCGCGTGGCCGGAGTCACCAGCGAAACGATGCGGCTGCTCATGTCGGCACGGTGGAAAGGGAACGTGCGTCAGCTCGACAATGCGATCGAGCGGGCGGTCATCATGTGCGAGGGAACGCAGATCGATCCCCGGGACCTGCCTCCCGATCTCCTGGGGGTCGGTCCGATCCTGCCCGACACCGACGACCTGCGGTCGGCCCTGCGGCATTACGAGCGGCTGCACATCGGCCGCGTGCTGCGGCAATGGCCCGACAAGCGCGAAGCGGCCAAGCGCCTGCGGCTGGGGCTGTCGAGCTTGTATCGCAAGATCGAAGAGCTGGGGCTGGATTTGTGAGACGCCAATCTTTCTGGTTCTGACTTCTGCCAGCCGCTACAATCGCACGGATCGAATTGCGAGATATCTCGCGGCGCGACTTAAAGGGTTGATCGACACGCCTGGTGGTTAACCCGATTCATATTTTGGTGCCGATACCGCCGGGGTAAACCCGGCGGCTCGCTGGGGTGAACCGCACGAATGAGTTGGAAATCGTTCAGGTTGTAGTGAACTTCGAAAGGGCACAATGAGCGTTTTGGAACAGACGACGGCGCAACCTGCCGCAAAACTCAACTGGGACGATCTGGCGTCGCGCGTGCTGGCGGGACACCTGCTCACGGCCGACGAGGGTTTGGCCGTTTTAAGCAGCCCCGATGTCGAATTGCCGGCGCTCCTGGCGGCGGTCTACCGCATCCGCCACCACTACTGGGGGAATGAAGTTCAGCTCTATTCGCTCCAGAACGCCAAGAGCGGGTTGTGCCCGGAAGACTGCGGGTACTGTTCGCAGTCGAAAGTCTCCTCGGCAGATATTCCGAAATATCGCTTCAACGACGAAGCGACGCTGCTCGCAAACGCCCGCATCGCGGCGGAAAACAAATCGCGCACGTTCTGCATCGTCGCCGCGGGCCGCGGGCCGACCGATCGAGAGCTCGAGCACGTTGTCAAAGTGGTCGAGAAGATCAAAAGTACGCTGCCGCTCAATATCTGCTGCTGCCTGGGGCTCCTGACTCCGGACCAGGCCAGGCGCCTGGCTGATGCGGGAGTCGATCGGGTGAACCATAATCTCAACACGAGCCGCCGGTTCTATCCCGAGATCTGCTCGACGCACACGTTCGACGACCGGATGGAGACCCTGCGGGCGGTCCGCGACGCGGGGATGGAGCTCTGTTCGGGGGGGATCGTCGGCATGGGCGAGTTGCACGACGACGTCGTTGACCTGGCCCTGACCCTTCGCGAGTTGAAGGTGGAATCGATCCCGGTCAACTTCCTGCATCCGATCGACGGAACGCCGCTGGCGGGCCGGCGCGATCTTAATGCGCGCGAGTGCCTGAAAGTGCTGTGCCTGTTCCGGCTGGCGAACCCCGCGTCGGAAATCCGCATTGCCGGCGGACGCGAACTGCATCTCAGGTGGCTGCAGCCGCAGGGGCTGTACGCCGCAAATTCGCTGTTCGTCAGCGACTACCTGACGACCAAGGGGCAGACCCCCGAAGACGATTACCGGATGATCGAAGACCTGGGGTTCGTGATTACCGGCCCCGGGCCTGAGACGAAGGCCGCCCGGGAACGGGAAGCATGCGGGCGGGACGCCTGCGAGACTGGTGCCCGCTGCTGACGGCCGTCAGAATCCAGGCGTTGCGGCACCGCCGGCCGGCGGTGCCTTCCCGGCGGGCTTCTTCTTATCGGCTGCTGCCGCCACCGGGCGCAGGGGGGGCAGGTTCATGTTGCCGACCGCCGCTCCGATCGGCCGCTTGAGGTCCCACGTCGCGGCCCGGCTCGCCGGATGCAGGTGAAAATCGGTCGGTTCGAGTTTGAACCGGTCTTCGGCTTTCGTCGGCAGGTCTTTCTGCAGGACGACTCCGTTGGCTCCCAGGAGCGGCTCGGCGATCTGATCGGCCCCCCAGCGCTTGAGCCAGACCTGCTCGAAATCCTGGCGGGTCGTCGCCGCCGAGTCGGACTCGTCGCGAAGGAAACCGGTGATCTCAGGGGCGTAGCCGCAGTGGTTCTCCCACCAGGTCACCTGCTTCTGATTGAGCACCGGACCGGTACACGAGAGGAACACGGGCGTCGCCTTCTGCTGTCCCGACTTGAGCGGCGGAGCGAAAACACAGCGATCGGCGTACATGAGCAGCGGCGACTTCGCCGGGGCCCCCAGATTTCCCCCGCGCACCAGGAAGAAGCGGTCGAGTGCCGACAGCGTCGAATAGCCCAGGTCGATCGTACCGCCGATTTCCGAGCCGGGCTGGTCGATGTTGAGCGAAAACAGGTCGTCCCGCGAGACGGCAATCGAATTGCGGAAGATGATAGCGCGGCGGCGCGCGTCGGCATCGAGCAAAGTCCCGGAGCCGGCTAGGTAGCACGAGTCGAACACGGCGTAACCGTCGTACGTCCCTTCGAACGGGCGGGAGGGGGCTTTGCCGGTTTTCGACTGCCATTGAATCAGTCCCTTGTTTCGAGTTCCGCCGGAGAGCGGTCCGTGCAGGCGGCAGCGCCACATCGCCAGGTCGCCATCGACGACCTGGATGAACCACTTGGGAAGAGTCGCCCGTTCGGAAGCCGGAATCGTGAACACACCCCCGACGATCTCGACGCCGCCGTTAATGACCGTAATAAATCCGTCGTGCTTCGAATCTGCCGAGCGGGGAGTAATCACCAGCGGTGCCGTCTCATCCTGTTCGAACTGGACTCGGATCCAGGCGTTCTCGATGACGATCGGGCTGCTCTGCTTGAGACCGTGACCGGTGACGACGATCTGCATTCCGCTGCGAAGCTGCATTTTCTCGAGCGATTTGCCGAGATCGTTCGAGGCGTCGATCGTAACAATTTCGTTGGCCAGCGAGCCAAACAATCCCGGCGGGATCGCCGCCCGGGCCACGGCCGAATGCGCCGCCGCCAGCGAGTCGAGATTGAGAACGGCCAGTCGCTCAGTCGAGCAGCCGGGCCAGCCCCCTTCATCGGTCTTCACATATTGCTTGCCGACGGTCTGCGGCGCCAGCACGTCGAAATCGACGGTGCCAACGTCAGAAATCGAACGGGCGGGCCAGGGCTCGGCTTGAAACTGATCCTTCTCGGCCGACGACTTGTCTTTCCAGTCGCGCTGCCAGTGGGCGAGGGAGGTTGCCGCCGAAACGGCGCCCGGATTCAACTGGATCAGCGTAGGCCAGCCGGTGTACAGGGAATCGATCGACTTCCAGGTGAGAAATCGTCCGAGCGCCGTCTTCTGCTGATTCTGATTCCACCCTTCCATGGCGACCAGGACGGCGCCGGAACTGCCGGCAGGCGCCGCCACGAGCGAGTTCATCAGTTCCATGGAGGTCGGAACCGGTTGCAGGGCATCACCGCCAAACTGGACTGCGCTGCGCTGCGAAGAGATCGTGGTCGAGGCCAGGCGGAGTGTTCTGCCCGAGTTGGAATCGCCGCGCGCGATCGTCGCGAAGCGGAGCGCCGTCGCCCGGCCGCTCCAGAGCAGGCTGTTGCGGATTGCCAGATCGAGATACTCGGTATTGATCGCCAGGCTGGTCAGGTTGTTGCCGCGAATCAATGTATTGTCGAACAGAACGCGCGGCTGGCCGCTCGCTTTGCTGTCACCGCGGCCGGCGACTTTACCGCTGATTTTCACGGCTGTCATCGGAGTCGTGGGAGTTCCCTTGACCGAGAGCGAGCAGTCCACGAGGTACAGATCGCTCGATACGGCCGAGAGCAGCGCGTCATCCGGGCCGGCCGAAATTCCCCCTGCGTCGACCACGACGTGGGTGCGTCGCAGCTCGAGTGTCGTATTCGAAACCTCGAGGAAGCTCGTGGCCGACCCTTCGTCAGGACCGAGCAAAACGACAATCGGCAGCGGGACCGAACCAGAGCCATCGAGCGGTTCGATGACGATTCGCGTCTTGTCTGCGATCCTGATCGGATACAGAGGAAACGGGCCCGGTCCGGCAAGTTTGATCACGGCGCCCGTCTCGGGAACTCGTTCCAGGGCCTGGTTCAGCGTGGCAACTTGACCGGACTTGGAACCTCCCTGTTGCACAATCAGCGTCGCCAATCCTCCCGTGCCGCGCGCAGGATTGACCCAGTTCTGCAAAAAGGCCGATTCCTGCCGAGTTCGCGCTTCGAGTTCCGGTGAAGGCCTGGGTGCCGTGCCCGGGTTTCGCTGGCCGGACGAAGTACCTGGGGGGGTCGTGCCGACGCTGGTCCCTTGAGAGCCGATTGACGTTGACCCGGCACCGCCCACCGTCACAGGACTTCGCGGCGCTGCAATGCCCACCGTCGTACCAACATTTCCGGTCGAGCCGGGATTCGCCGGATTCCCGGTAGACGAATCCCCCGTTCCGATGGTCTGAGTTGCCGATGGGTTCGCCTCACCCCCGACCTGGGTCTGGCCAACCGTTGTTGATTCGATCTGCGCTCCCGCACCACCAGTTCCGACGGTCGTTCCGCTTGCCCCGATGGCCGTATCGCCTGTTCCGACCGTCGTCTGGCCGGGGTTTGCCGGTCCTGTTCCCTGGATATTCGTTCCAGTTGCGCCACCGACAGATTGTCCGTCCGCGGCAACGTGTCCCGCCTTCTTCGCCAGGGCCTGGCGGTTGGCAAACGCGTTGGCTGTCTGTTCGTTCGGGGAGGACGACGTTGCGGCGCCATACTCCTTAACGAGCGTGACAATCCCGGTGACGAGCCCCAGGACCACGAGCCCGACGAGCGAGTAGAACAGAGCCGCGTTACTGCGCGCCTGCTTCTCGGGTCCGAGCAGCTTGTCTTTGTCGCGATCTCTGCCGGGGGGAGGCTTAAAGGCGGGGCTCCCGCCGTCGGAGTCGGCTGCCGATCGCTTGGATGCTTTCGATTTCTTTTTGCGACGGCCCGCCGATTTGTCTGAACCGTCGCCCCCCGACTCGGCGGGCTCAAAGTCATCGTCGTCGCCGTATTCTTCGGCCCCGGCCCCTTCTGAGCCTTCGGCCAGATCTGCAAGAATTGTGTCCGAGACGTTGTCGCTCGTCAGACTTGTCGATTCCAGATCGGCGATCAGGTCGTTCGGGGTCTGATATCTCTGCCCGGGTTTTTTTTCGGTCATCCGGCGCAGGACGCCGAAGACTGCCTCTGAGACGGCCGGATTCAGCGAACGCGGATCGGGAATTTGCGTCTCGGCATGCGCCCGCAGCTTGTTCGTCAGGCTTCCCGTGGGAAAAGGGGGCTCTCCCGTGAGCATGAAGTACCAGGTGCAACCCAGCGAATACAGGTCGCTTCGAACATCGGCTGCCTTGCTGTCGCGGGCCTGTTCGGGAGCCATGTAATCGACAGTTCCCACCGTCGTCCCGGCCCGCGTGATGGACGTATCGACGTTGTCGTCCAGACTGCGGGCCAGCCCCAGGTCGGCCAGTTTTACCACGCCGTCGCGCCGCACCAACAGGTTCCCCGGCTTGATATCGCGGTGGACGATCCCCTGCCCGTGGGCGTGCTGAAGCGCCTGGGCAACCTGCCGCACGATCTCGACCGAGCGCTTGAGAGGAATCACCCCGCGCTGCTGGACCAGGTTGGCGACGTCGGTTCCTTCGACATATTCGAGGGCGATGTACAGATAGCCGTCGGATTCGCCGGCATCGAAAACGGTGACGATGTTCTCGTGCCGCAGGTTGGCGGCAGCCTGTGCCTCGGCTTTGAACCTTTTGACCAGCGTGGGATTGGCGGCCTTGTCTCGCGGCAGAACTTTCAGTGCGCAGACGCGTTTGAGCGTCGGATCGAGCGCCAGGTAGACCGCGCCCATCCCGCCGGCGCCGATCTTCTTCTGGATCTCGTACTTACCGATTTTTCTGGATGCCGGCGCGGCGTTCCCCGGCGGCTCGCCGGCCGGTTTGGCGGACGACTGCGACGGGCCTCCCGGTCCGGTAGGCGAAGACATCAGTCACCTCGAAAGAACGTCGCAGCCCGGCGCGAACTGACTGCGGCCGAAGCATCAGCCGTCAGACTTCATCGACTCTTCATTATAAAGCCTGCCGAAGCCCCGCGCCTACTCCCTTCCGGCCAAATCAACCGCCTCACCGCCCCCAATCGAGCCGCATGATCCGGCCCGAAGTCAGTCCCACGATCGCTCCCCTGGCAAACGGGTCGCAGATCACCCGGCACACGTCGTCGGGCAATTCGGCCTGGAACTCGACCTGGCCGTCGGCATCGATCGAGTAAAAGTGACGTTCGATCGTGGCGGCAGCGATCCGACCCGGCAGGTAGCTGGTCGAGACGCGCGAGACGGTCCCTCCCACCTGGTAGGATCCGATTTGCCGGCCCCCGGCGTCGTGGCACTGGATCCCGTGGGAGAAGCAGGCCAGGAGGATGGTCTGGCCGTCTCCCGTGATGGCCAGATCTCCGACGTTGGCGAATAACTGCTGCTGCCATTCCTGCTGGCCGTTGAAGGCGTGCGAGCACAACAGGCCGTATTCGGCGACTCCCACAATCGCAGGGCGATCGATCAGAAACTGAATCGCGACCAGCGGCTGGAGCGAAACAAACCGGCGCACGCTCTTGCGGTTGGCGTCGTAGACAATCGTGGTGCAGTTCTCGAGGGTGGCGGCGGCGTAGTTGCCGTGCGCTTCGAGCGCCACCGCCAGCACCCGATCCCCGTGTTCCAGCCATCCCTGAAACACGAGCTGGCGGTCGAACCAGTACAGTTTTTCGTCGCCGACGAGAGCGATGCCTCCTGAGCCGGTGTCGCTCCAGGCCAGCGCCCGGATCGGGGCGGGGCCGTGTGTGACGTTCGTCATCTGTCCGGCGCGGTCGATGTGATACAGTCCGCCGACTTCATCAGCCGCCAGCAGCTCACCCGTTTCCCGCGCCAGTCTCAATCCGGCGAGCGGCGCCTCGATCGACAGCGACCAGGTGATCCGGGGGCGTTTGCCTTCCCCCTGTTTCAGCCAGTCGCCGCCGCTGTTCCCCCGGCTGACACTCACCGGGAAGCCATTCGCTTCTGCAGGACATCGAGTGCCTTCTGCATGTCGAGGTCAGAGGCGACGTCGACGTCGGTGGTGGCTCGCATGTAACCGCGCGGCTTCTCGGGCTCGGGAATTTCGTAGTCGGGCCGCACGCCGATCTTGCCGAGCGTGTGGCCGTGGGGCGAGTAAAACTTGGCCGTCGTCAGCCGCAGCGCGCAGTTCCCGCGCACCCGCTGGATCTCCTGCACCGACCACTTGCCGTACGATTTGCGTCCGACGATCGCGCCGCGATGATAGTCTTTCATGGCGCCCGCCACGATTTCGCTGGCGCTGGCGCTGTCGCCGTCGATCAGGAGCACGAGCGGCAGATTCCAGGTTCCCTGGCGTTTGGCTGAGTAGCTCAGGTTCTGATCGGGGTTCCGGCCGCGCGTCGAGACGAGTACGCCGTCGTTGATGAACCGGTCGAGCACTTCCACCGCAGCGGTGAGCAGGCCACCGGGATTTCCGCGGAGGTCCCAGATCAGGGCCCGCATCCCCTGTTGCCTGAGGTCCTGCAGCGCCGCATCGAGCTCCTGCACGGTCGATTTCTGGAAGCTGTTCATCTGGATGTAGCCGACTCCCTGGTCGCGGTCGATGATCTTCGCCACGGGAATGCTTTTGACGATCACCGCCCGCCGCGTGAGGCTCAAGCGCCGGGGAGCGCTGCTGCCGGCCCGCAAGACTTCCACCACCACCCGCGTCCCTTCCACTCCCTGCAGCATTCCGGCTGCTGCGTCGGTCGTCATCTCGCGCACGTCGGTGCCGTCGATGGCCGTGATGTGTTCACCGGCCAGGAGTCCCCCCTCGGCCGCCGGGCTGTCGGGGAGCACGTTGACCAGGAGCAGCCCCTGCGAGGGTTCGGATTTGATCTCGACCCCCAGGCCTACGAATTGCCCTTCGATATTGGCGTACAGATCGGCGTAGCGGCCCGGGGTGAGGAAGCTGCTGTAGTCGTCGAGCGCGTTGCACCCGCCGAAAACGTACTCGAGGATAATCGGCGTCGGCTGCAGGCCCAGTTGTTCAGACGCAATCTGGCTGACCCGGTTGAGGACTGCGTAGGCTTCTTCCCGCGTGCTGACAGGTTTGTTCCAGTACTCGCTGCGCAGCGTGTCGCGCAGCCGCTCGACGTTGGCCCGGTTTTTGGCCGGGATATTGGTCTGCTGGAAACGCGCATTCGTCAGCGCCAGGTACAGGCTTTCGGTCCCGTGCGCGACAAACGAGGTGGCCGTGACGTTCTCGACGTAGTGTCCCTGAATCAGATTCAGGACGTCGTTGAACAGCGCCAGCGACTCCTGCCGCGACATCGACAGGAGCGACTTGTGGAACGTGTTGTCGGAATAGCGGCGTTCGACCGAGAACTGAATTTTGGAGCGCCGCAGCCCGTATTCGAGTTCCTTGCTCTCGGGCCAGAGCTTGACCGCTTTTTCGTAATGCAGAATCGCGTCGATCCATTTGCGCGACAGTTCGAAGTCGACCCCCGTGTTGATCGCCTGCGACTGATTCGCAGGCGTCGGGACAGACGAGGAGGAACCGGCAAAGCCGGGCGAAAGTGCCACGGCGAAGGCCAGGAGAGCGAGTGCCAGCAGGGTAGCCGATCTCAGGAGAGGTCGCAGCCGCATGAGAATTCTCTTTTCCCGGCACACGATCGGGGCGCCGGTCTGTCAGTCAATGTTGGTGGGTAGAGGGGACTCCGCCCCGTCTCCAGTGCATTGCCTGAGCAATCCGCTGGCTGCGTCCTGCCGGACCTTACGACTTGCTGCCAGAGAGCATGTTGCTTTTTGGCAGCATTGAGGTCCACTCTGTTGACTATAAACCACGTTTTCACGACCGTCAAAAAAATGCACGACGGCTAATCCCCGCAGAACCGGCACAACCCGACCCCCTTACCGCGCCTCCGTCGGTCGTGACGCATGTAGCAGAATTCGCGGCTCTGGTCCTGCTGTTCCGGGAGAGTCGTACAGCGGCCCGCCAGACTTCTTATTATTGCCAGCGAGCGGTGTCGCATGCCAACAGTTTCCCCGGACGGAATCCTGAAAAGTTCCGAAATCACGGTCCGGGCGCGGCGGGAGATGAGGCAAAGGAATAAGAACGGGAAAACCGCAGTGAGCGCGGGGTGAAGCGGATCGTGAGGGTTCGGGGCGACCTGCCTGTTTCACGCGATCTGCGGTTTCAAATCGATTGGCCTGCGTGTCACTCGCGTGCGTCCGGGTTGATGCGTTCGGGGCTTGCGCAGCGAATTCGGTACCAAGTGCTCAGGACCCGGCGGTTTCGAATTCACACCATGGCCCCTGCTGGCGGATCAGCAACGTAAAGACTCATGACAGAGTACCCAGTGCGCCGGCGGAAGGGCCAACCAGACAGTCGGTGATGTCGATGTAACTCAGGACCAAGAACCCAGTACGGATTACACAGTGCGCCGGCGGTCTAGTGCTTCCATCACCGGCGATCCTGGTCCTGGTGCCATTCCGCTGAACTCAGTACCTGCGTACTCTGTACTCCGTACCCGACTTCCGCCCACCCCGTCGAGACGCCAACTCCCCACCCAACCACGGCAAGGTGTGACGATTCGAGTGATTATGGCGGCTGCGAACGTCCGGGCGAAAGTGGCACATTCAGGGTCTGCACTACGCGGGACCGATCTTAATTCAGTATGCGAGTCCTCATCACCGGTGCCTCGACCTTCTTCGTTCCCCCCCTGGTTCGCGGATTTGGCCTGCGAGGGGTCGAAGTGACGGCGGCTGACAGCCGCTGGTTTTCGATGGGAAAGGCGGCGCGGCATTCCATCCGCACGCTGCGACTGCCGCTCCTGGCCAAAGAACCCGGCGGCTATCTCGACGGAGTCGTGCGCGAGCTTAAAGCACGACCCTACGACCTGCTCCTCCCGGCGCACGAAGAATCACTCCTCCTGGCCGAGTATCGCCCCGAACTGGAAACTCTGACACGGTTGTTCCTGCCGACATTCGCGAACATGTGGCGGCTCCACGACAAGACTTCGCTGTACCGTGTCTGCCTGGAACTGGGAATCCCCGCGCCCCTCACCGTGATCCCCTCGAGTCCCGCCGGAATCGTCGAGGCGATTGGCGGTTTGCGATTCCCCGTCGTGATCAAGCTACCGACGGCGAATAACTGCGCGGGGCGAGTGTTCTGCGACAATCCCGCCGAACTCACCGAGCGTTATTCGCGACTCTACGATGAAGAAACGCGGCGCGGAAACGCGGCGCCGTTCGTCCAGCAGAAAATTGAAGGGGAGCCGATCTATACGCTGATGTTCTGCGATCAGGGGCGCAAACTCGGCGAGGTGATGTACAAGCCGCTCCGCACTTATCCGGAGCGCGGCGGGACATCGGCCCACCGGGAGTCGGTCGAAATTCCGGGAATCGCCGAGCTGACAGACCGGCTCGCCCGGGCCACGTCGTGGAGCGGGTTTCTGGGGCTCGACTTCATCGTCAACCAGGAAGACGGCCAGCCGTGCCTGCTCGATGCCAATCCGCGGGCCACTCCGGGAGTTCAACTCGGGATGCTGGCCGGAGTCGACTGGCCGGGGATGATGATCGATCTGCTCGAAGACCGCCCGGTCGAGCCTCGATCGGCGCGGGCCGGAATTCGCACGCGGACGTTCCTCTTGGATGCCGCATGGCTGCTCGAAGGCTGCGCTCCGCAGCGCCACTGGCTGGCCAGCGCGAAACAGCGGCTCAAAAAATATCGCCATCCCGACTGGGAACTGACGAGCCGCAATGAGTTTCTGGAAACGGGAGAGTGGCGCTGCACGCTGGCGATGGCGTACCAGGGATTGAGCGGGATGGCGCGGTCGATCGTCAACGGCCAGGAAATCGGCCAGATGATCTTCGACGACCTCAATTACGACGCCGTGACGGCCGAGCAGTTGCGCCAGACCCGATCGAAGCGCACATCACTTGCGGCAAGTCCGAAAGTCGAATCGCCGGCCGGAGGCTGATTCGGGTTTGGGCCTCCAGCGACCCGTTCAAGAGGCGATATCTCGTCTCCGTCTGCGACATGTAGAGACCTGATCATTCAGGCCGTTTCCGACTCAACCTCTACGAATGGCTGGACCGGTTCTGTCCGGAAGATTCGGTGAGCCAGTGCCACCGCCAGGATCAGCGGCGTCTGCACCACAAAATACGCCGTCGCGAAGATCGCGAAATCGACGTGGTTGAGGATCGTGACCGCCACGACGGTGGCGATCCCGACGTTCCGCACGGCGAAAACGTTGCCGAGGGTCAGCCGGTCGGCCGTCTTTCCGCCGAACATCCACTCCAGAGCGTAGCCGACTCCCAGGGAAATGGCCGTCAGGAGCGCCACACAGGCGATCGTATCCATGATCGCCGCCGTAAACAGTTCCTGGTCGTGCAGGAACAGGAAGACGATCATGGCGACCAGCGCGCACACGCCGATCCCGAACAGCACCGGGGCGCAGCGGGCCGTCCAGCGGGGTTGAAAATGGCGCGCGACCATGCCGGCGGTGATGGGCGCCACAAGCATGCACAGCAACTGGCCGATCATGGTCAGTACCGGCACATCGAATTCCGAATGATGGGCCGCCAGGATCCGGTACCCCGCCAGAATGAGGGGCAAAGTCACTAACCCCGCCAGACAGGAAGCAGCCGTCAGACTCACCGACAGCGCGACATTCGCGCGCGCGACGTAGGTATGCACATTGGACATCGTTCCCGCCGGGCAGGCGAACACCAGCAGGATCCCTCCTGAAATCTCAGGTGTCAGGTCGAGAACCCGGGTGAGCATGAGCGCGATCGCCGGGAGCAGAACGACCTGCCCCAGAGTGGCCAGGGCCAGGTGCCGGGGTTGGCGCGCCACCAGGCGGATCTCGTCCAGCGACAGTCCGGTCCCGACGACGACCATCATCAGAAACAGCACGACCGGCAGGCCGATGTCGACGAGGTACTTGACGAACATGCTCTAGCGTTAGTCCTGCCAGGATTCCGGTCCGGGTTCACAATTCAACACCGGTGGCCAGCGCCGGCACTTTCTGTGACTGTCAGCCGAACCCAATCGCCACCGATTGAGAATCGGGAAAGCGCCGAGAGCTAAGTGGCAATCTTCTCCTGCGACACATCGCTGACGAAGTCGCTCACTTCTTCGTCGATCTCTGCAGTCGACAGTTCGGCCCCGGCACTGACTCCGCAGCCTGGGTTCAGGAAGAGAGCGGGGAGCATGGCCCGCACCGCCTGCCAGTACGAGCGATAGACGGGATAGTTCGTTTCGGGGTTCTCGGTCATGTAATCATGCATCTTCTCGCCGAGTTGATCGCGCGTCAGCCGCGGATGCCGGTGGTGAGGGCCGTGGATGAAAATGTCAAAGTTGAGAAACGTGCACAGCCGCGTCACCCAGTTGCCTGCCATCACGGTCCGCGTTCCCAGCAGCGGATCGAAGCTCGACATCCCGAGGTGTTCTGTGAATTTGCGCCCGGTCTGCAGGATTCCGGCGAAGATCGCCGGCGCGAGCCAGACCTTCAGAAACAGCGGCCACGCCTGCCAGTGATTGATCAGCACGAACAACCCCCCCCACAACCCGATGATCCCCAGGTACTCCAGGCGAATCGTGCGACGGATCGCCGGATCGCGCAGTGGCGAGTGTTTGTGGCAGAAGATCCGGCCGTAAATGTACGGGCCCGTGAGATACCCGGCGACGAGGTCGAGCCAGGCGAAGCCGCGGCGAAACGCGAGAGAGCAATCGGGGCTGGCATACGGCCACAGCTCCCAATCGCGCGGCGTATTGAGGTAGGCGTGGTGGCGGATGTGGGTTTCACGATAGGCGGTGTAGGGCACGAACATCATCGCCCCCAGGAATCGCCCAAGCCAGACGCTGATGCGCCGCGACCGGGAAACCGTCTGATGCGCCGTCTCGTGAAAACAACTCGTCCACGAAAACAGGAAGTAAGCCGTGAACAGAGTCCAGAACAGGGAGACCGACCAGTGCGCGACAGGCCAGGGATCAAACAGGAAATAGAAACCAACGACCCCGCCCGGCCGCGAAATCAGCCAGAGGATTGTCGGTTTGTCTTCGATCGCGCCGGCTTCGGCCGGCGTGAACCCCGTGTAGCTCATGAGCGCTCATCGTTCGGGAAGTTGAATTCCGTCGCAATTGATACGCTTCCATGCGAGATCCTCTCCACGCGGGCAGTGCACCGACGGCAAGGGCCGTCCGGAACTCGCCGCAGTCAATTTCCACGCTCCAGATCCAGAGCGGCAGAAAGATTGTACCGGCCTTCGTAGCCGGCGAACTCGTTCGGGCAACGGCCCGATCCTCAACAGAAAGCAATGACCGCTGTACCGTCAAAACACGCGATCAGGTCATTCCTGTGGCAAGCCCGCCGCCACCGGTAAGGTGACGGGACCTCCACCCTACGGAGTTCTTCTACGGCAGGCAATCGTCTGGCCGTTCCAAGCGGAACGAGCTTTGCCCACCGGCCGTCCATATACCCTACTCCACGCGGCGGTATTTGCTGTGAAAATTGCGTGTAGACTGGGTAAAACGATGGCAGGTCGACGAAAACTGCCCGCCACGCCAGGGGGCGAATCCTTAAGATTTATTAATCTTCCAAGGTGTTCCTGGTACGCGGAACTGACATACCGGCTTTGTGATTGGCTGGGAACCGGGGCGCGTTTGTTTTGTCCGATCCGGGATACGAGCGCCTGGAACACCAGGCCGCGCCGCTAAGGCAATCCCACTTTCAGGCTAATGTGCCGATCGGACGGAGCCAGCGTTACCTCAATCAGCCGCGCGGTTTTTGCCGGATCGAGAACCTGAATGACCGGAGTCGCTTCGGGCGGGTCGTCGGTTGGCACGGCAGCAACGCGGAACTCCTCATGCATTTCACCTATGTACAATTTCAGATCCGTGTGCCCAGCTTTGACATCGGGTTTGACAGTCAGTGAAACCATGTGCAGTCCGGGGCGCAGCGTCCTGGTGATGGATTTTGCTGTGGCATTGTCGGCAGGATCGGGCATTGTGAGAGTAACGGTCGCCGACGTATCTGCCGGCACGAGGATCTGCCAATCATAAAATGCATCTCGGCCCCGAGCTCCGCCGACGGCGAGCAGTTGATTCGCCTTTCGATCGAGCGGCTCGAATTCGCGGGACCATTCGGTATCGACCAGGTAGGCGACCCGATCGTTCACCGTTTGAGTCACTGCGCCGCGGAAACGATTGTGGTTTCCGTCCCAGGCAATCTCACGCGGCATCAGGACGTTGTTTTCTGATTTTCCCAGCACCCCGCCGCACCTTTCGGGTGGGTCGAGGCCGGTCAACTTGAAGTAAAGTGTGCCGTAACGAACTTCGGGGTACGGTCCGTCGGACCACGGATTGGAATTTGGATAATGAAAGTGCCGCAGCGACTGGATCGGTTTGGCGGCAATCCGGTAGTAATCGGTGCAGAAATTGAACGGCGGCTGCTTGTCAAATCGGGTGACGCGGATAAACCAGTCTTCCTGCGGCCCCAGATTCACGATTTCGACATTTTCGGGCGAATCGGTCAGACTGTAGTCCCCCCCGAACTGCTCGATCAATTTACCCGATTCATCGAACAGGTAGGCAGCTTCCGGCACATTGCGCGCCTGATCAGGCGAAACTGTCAGTCTGCGTGGGCGGGCTTTCGCCGTTACCACAGTCAGAACTCCTGTGTCGGTGGCGATTCGCCAGACCGGTCCGCCGATCTTGTCAGGCCGCGGCCGGTCGCTTGCAAGCAGGCTGACTGGTTCCGATTCATCGATTTCCGATGCATTGAGCAGCCGGCGTAAGCGAGCCAGTGTGGGTTGTTCGACGAGAGCCGCGAGCGTCGCGGCCGGGGATTCAGCCGCTGAAACCCGGGGTGCAGTTTCGTCTCCCCAGACGCTGCTGGTCTGCCAGCCGCACAGAGAGCCGAGCAAGAGGATCGTCCTGAGAATTGCCGCTGTCGTCAATCCGGAGTCGCCGGGTGAACTGTTCATGCAATGCATTCCAACGCGACTATGTACAAAACCGTTTGCCATCATTGCCAGACGCTGTTCGTGAAGCAATCCGAGTCTGCCGGGATCTACCCGAATCCCATGCTCTCGTTCTCGACGGGGCGAATGAAAGGCGGGAGTGTTAATTCTTTAACTTTCAATTGACAGGCAATCCGCCGAAGGGTATGGTCTGGAAATGTTAATTCAGTAACAGTTGTCGCTGGATCGCATCAAAGGAAAGATCGCCGCATGCCACGCTCCCGGGGCGAAGCCCTCACTGAACGTGAAGCCCAGATCATGGACGTTCTGTGGCGGCTCGAGGCGGCCACCGCCGATGAAGTCCGTTCGCGCCTCGCTGGTGATCCCCACGATTCTACTGTCCGCACTCTGCTCAGGGTCATGGAGCAGAAGGGACTGGTCACACATGACGTCAATCAGCGGACCTTCGTCTATCGACCCCGGATCGTGCAGAGCAAGGCACAGCGAAAAGCGGTGAGGGGGCTCCTCGATCGGCTCTTCGGCGGTTCGGTGAAGAACCTCGTCCTGCAACTGCTCGACGACGAGGAAATCACCCGCGAGGAGCTTGAGCGCCTGGCTCGCGACCTCAAACCTGTTCCCAAACATTCGCAGAAGCGAGGCAAGTCATGACGGCCATCCTGTCGTTCCTGGGGACGATCCTGTTCCGCGCGACCTGGTTGATGCTGGGAGCCTTGCTCCTGACAGCATTGCTTCAGCGTCGCCGGCCGCTGGCTGCGTCGAATCTGCTGACCGCCGTGCTGGCGGGCCTCCTGGCGTTGCCTCTCCTCGCTGCGCTCTTGCCGAGTTTGCCGATCCCGCTCGGGCCGGAGCTCGACGATCGCGACGCAATCCAGACGTCCACCGCTGCGTCGCTACCAGATCTCGTTCGGGAAGGCCGGCCCGTAAAATCGGATGCCGATCAGGCATTGAACGGTAATACGGCTCTCGAACGGGAATCCGTTGCACTCATTCCGGAAAACCGGCACGCCGGTGGCGATTCGCAACTGACAATGGCCGAGCACAACCGGTCCGCAGCCACCGAACTGGAACAGGGAGGCGGCAACCCGACCCGAGAGTTCCGCGAATCGACGTCGCAGTTCCCAACCGGATCATTCTCCTGGACGCTGCCGTTGGTTGCACTCTACTTTCTGGGAGTCGTTTTCTTGACGGCTCGCCTCGGGGTCGGGTTGTGGTCGATCCAACACTTGCGCCGGACGGCGACAGCCGTCAATGGCGACTGGTCCGAACGCCTGGCCGGCTGGGTTCGTCGCGTCGGCACTACCCGATCAGTCGAACTCCTCGCCTCAGACGCGATCGCCATCCCGATGACGGTCGGCTGGCGGAAGCCGGTCATTCTGTTCCCCAGTTCGATGCTGACCGCGCTGTCCCCGCATCAGGATGCGGTCCTGGTGCATGAGCTGGCTCACATCCGTCGCCAGGACTATCGCGACCTGTTGATGCTTCAGCTTGTGCAGGTGTTGTACTGGTGTCATCCGCTGGCGTGGATCATCGGTCCAGTCAGCCGCCATCTGCGGGAGCGGGCCTGTGACGATGTGTGTATCCATTGGATGGGCGCACGCGAGCTATATCGAAATGCCCTGCTGGCGATCGCCGGCCAGACAATCTGTCGGCCGCGCGTCTCGCTGGGACTCGCGATGACCCACACCTCCCGACTCTCGCGCCGGGTGGCCCATATCGAGCAGAGCGCCGGCAGCGATCGCTGTGTTCCCGGAAACGCTCTTCGACTCACCGTACTCTGTTCTGTCATGGCACTCGCCGCGCTGGCGGCACTCGTCCAGATCGTGCCTCGAAACGCACTCGCAAAACCAGATCGCGAGATCCACTCGGCAATCGCACGGGAAACGGGATCCCTTGCCAAAGATCCGGATCTCCTGCCATCGCGGGAACAGGAGAACAAATCAGCTGACGACGATCGGCTGCCGGCGCTCCAGGCCGGCGGACAGGCTCCGGTCGTTGTCGCTGCGAATTTCGATCCGGGCAGCCTGAAGCAGTGGTCATACGCCGGCGATCAACCATCGGCAAAGGAGTTGCTCGAGGCGATCGACAGGGCAAAACAATTCCTGATCAAATCACAGCAGCCCGACGGGACGTGGAACGGCGGTGGCAGCGGAGATACCCACACCGTCGGCGTAACCAGCCTGACGTTGCTGGCGCTGCTCAAGACCGGCATGAGCGCCGCCGATCCTGAAATCCAGCGCGGCCTCGGCTGGCTCCGCAAACAACAGCCGAAATCGACCTACGAAATCTCGCTGATGATACAGGCACTGGCAGCCGCGAATGACGAGCGGCGCGATTTGCCGTTCGTTACGATGCTCGCGACAGAACTCGAAGAGATGCAAATCTCACAGGGGCCCGATTCGGGTTCCTGGAGGTACAACAAAGGGGCGCTGTCCGGCGACCGCAGCAACTGCCAGTTCGCCCTCCTCGGCCTGCGGGAAGCCCAGGAAATGGGAGTCCCGGTCAGCGTCGACACGTGGCGGAAGGCGCGAGCCCACTGGGTCGGCAGCCAGAAACCCAACGGCGCGTGGGGGTATAGTGGTGGGCTGCAGCCGGCCCCCGGAACCGGCAGCATGACCGTCGGCGGGATCGCCAGCCTGACGATCATTCGCGACTCGCTTCAGGCCCGCGAAACCAAACTGAACGCCGATGGAACGACCGCAACCCATGGGGATGCAGAAATCGACAGGGCGCTCGACCAGGCGCATCGCTGGTTGGGAAAGAACTTTGCCGTCACGAACAATCCGGGGGGTGGCAGCTGGGTCCTCTATTATCTGTGGGGTCTCGCACGGGCCGGACGATTCGGCGGTGAACGGTTCTTTGTCAACGACCGTGGCCAGAGGCACGACTGGTATCGGGAAGGGGCCGAATACCTGATTGAAGTACAAAATCGTTTTACCGGCACGTGGAAGGAAGGGGACCAGAACGCACTCGTCGGGACCAGCTTCGCGCTGCTGTTCTTGACAAAGGGGCTCGCACCGGTCGCGATCACGAAACTGAAATACGGTCCGCGCGATGCTGGCAAAAACGTGGTCGGGACCGACTGGAACCGCCATCCCGATGACCTGGGCCATCTGACGAAATACCTCAGCAGCCGCCCGAAGTGGCCGCGTCAACTCGCCTGGCAGACGCTCGACGTGACACAGGCGACGCTCGCCGATTTGCAGCAGGCGCCGATCCTGTTCGTCAGCGGCAGCGAAGCGCCACAGTTCACCCTTGAGGAACTGGTGCTCCTCAAAAATTACATCGCGCAGGGAGGGTCTCTCTTTGTCGACAATTGCGCGAGGAGCGAGCCGTTCGACAGGGGCTTCCGCGATCTTGTGGCCCGGATGTACCCGCCGGCCGAGGTGCAGCTCCAGCGTCTCCTCGCCGATCACCCCGTCTTCCACAGCGAATTCAATCTCATCGACGAACAGACAAAGGCTCCCGTCACGGAATTGTGGGGAGTCCAGGTCGATCGCCGCACGGTCATCGTTTACTCACCGCACGGCCTGTCGCCCCTGTGGGCCAAATCGACGGCGATCGAGATTCCAGAACGACCTCATGAACTGGCGTCGCCGATCGACAAGGGATCCCGCGCCGGTGTTAACGTCGTGACCTGGCTGATCAAGCAGGCTGTTTTCGATCAGCTCGACCGGCGGAAGTAGAGGTTCCGGCTTCGATCCGAGTGGCCCGTGGTCAGGCGCAGTCCAGCGCCAACGCGGGTCAAAGGGATGGGGGCATTCCATGAAGGGCGCTCGGGGCCACCCTCGGTTGCGCCGGCGGTTGGTCGCCGTTCAACAGATCTTGCGGGTGGCTCCGAACGCACAATCGATTTCGCTCAAACCGGGAGCGGGCCGAACTCGTGGTCGAGGATCAGTTGAAAGACCGATTCACCCGCCGTGAGCGGCTTCTGGGAATCGCGATTGGTCCACAGCAGATTCAGAACCTGGCGCTGACCCTGCTTGGTATTCCACAACGTGCGCAGTTCCTGCTCGCGCGTCGTCCGAACCGCAATTTGTTCTTCCGCATTCCCAGCAATCGACATCGAAATTCCTTCTAGAAAGATTTTCTCTGCTGCATTCACGCCACGGCCTGGCGTTCCAAAAACGCCAACCGTCGGCACACTGATTGACAAATTGACGACCAAGTCCCGGCGCCACGCGACGATTGATTCGGTTTCATTTCGAAGCCGGGGAGCGCAGCGTCTGGTCAGACGAGGCTCACTTGAATCGTCCCGAGCGCCGCGGGCGACTGGTTGGTCAATGGACACGGTACCACTATGGCGTGGATAACTCCACCCCAGAGTTCCAAGTCGTCCTCGGACCCTGCGAATCTGGCCGCGCCACTGCAAGTTATGCACCACCGGGCAATTCCGGGGGATCTCGCCCGTGCGACAGGCGCGCCGGCCCGGGTGGCGTCCGCCGCCTGGTGGCGAATGGGCCGGTTTGATAATGCCGCCCGGGAAATCTGCCGTTTGTTCTGGCATCTCAACCCAGCCTGGCGTATTGATGTCTGGATCAGCACCTGCGGCACACATTGACCGGGCAATCGGTGATTGAGATCTGGCTGCCGGTCGTCTGTTCTGCCGAATCGTCATCGGGAGGAATCGATGAAGCGTCTGGCCACGTGTCTTGCCGCCACGATCTGGATGCTGGGCTCGGCGGTTGCCGGCGCCGGGGATGCCGTCAAAGCGGGACAGAGCGACTGGCCGAACTGGCGGGGACCCCTGGGAACAGGAGTCTCGCCCGATGGGAATCCGCCCGTCGAGTGGAGCGAGCGGGAAGGCCGCAACATCCGCTGGAAGACTCCTCTCCCCGGGCTCGGCCATTCGACGCCGATCGTGTCGGGGGATCGCATTTTCATCACGACCGCGATCCCGTTCGGCGAGCCGCTCCCACCGCGCTACAGCAAGGCGCCGGGAGCTCACGACAATCTGCCGGTCACACACCGTCACAAGTTTGTCGTCATTGCCGTCGACCGCGCCAGCGGCCGGATCCTCTGGCAGAAGACGGTCCGCGAAGCGCTGCCGCATGAGGGCCATCATCAGACCGCCAGCCTGGCTTCGAATTCGCCAGTGAGCGACGGCGAGTCGGTGTATGCGTCCTTCGGTTCCTACGGACTGTACTGCCTCGACTTTGACGGGCGCGAACGCTGGCATGCTGATTTCGGACTGTTGCACCCGCTGCACGGGCACGGTGAAGGCAGCTCCCCCGCCCTGGCAAACGAGACGGTCGTCGTCAACTGCGATCACGAAGGGGAATCGTTCATCGTCGCTCTCGATAAGCGGACGGGAGAACGGCGGTGGAAGGTCAAGCGCGACGAAGTCACCTCCTGGTCGAGCCCCATCATTATCGAACAGGGAGGTCGATCGCAGGTGATCGTCAACGGCACGAATCGGATGCGCGGATACGATCTGCAAACCGGCAACGTGCTGTGGGAATGCGGCGGCCTGTCGTCGAATGTCGTGGCCTCGCCGGTCTATGCCGATGGCATGGTCTTCGCCGGCAGCAGTTACGAAAAGCGGATCTTCCTGGCGCTGCGGCTCGACGGGGCGCAGGGAGACCTCACCGGCACGAACCGGGTCGCCTGGACCCGTAAGCAGGGAACGCCCTACGTCCCCTCGCCGCTCCTCTACGGAGACTTCCTTTATTTTCTCGGGCATTACCAGGGGGTGCTGACGCGCGTCAACGCGAAGACCGGAGCAGACAGTCCCGGCGCGTTCCGGCTGGCGGGGATTCAGGACGTGTATGCGTCGCCGGTGGCCGCGGCGAACCGCCTCTATATCACAGACCGTGACGGAGTCACGGTCGTCGTCAGTCATGCCGACAAGCCGAAGTTTCTTGCCGAAAATCGCGTCGATGATCGGATCAATGCATCGGCCAGCATCGCCGGTCGCGAATTCTTTCTGCGCGGCGAGCACAATCTGTACTGCATCGCCGAAGAGTGAGAACTGGCCTCTGCTGTGAGGAGCCCCGGCCGGCGAATTTGGTTAGCGCAGGAACAGATTCTCGAGTCGCCGGCGTCGGTCCAGCTTGTTTTCCCCCTGAGATTCCCAAGCCACCCATCCCCTGATACACTCTGTCCCAGGCAGTGGAGCAGCCCAGACACCTGATGTCGGGCACCGCCGCAAAGTCTTTTTTTTTGAGGAATTTGGCAATGGCTGAAGGCAAAATCAAACGGTTGACGGACAAGGGTTTTGGATTCATCGAAACCGGAACGGACAAAGACATGTTCTTCCACTCTTCGAATCTCGAAGGGGTGAGTTTCGAGGATCTGCGCGAGGGGCAGCGCGTTTCGTACACCCCCGGCCACGGTCCCAAGGGACCGCGCGCCGAGAACGTCCGGTTGGTCTGATCGCTGGCAGTTCCAGCAGATCGACGCAGACAAACCAGGAAGCCGACGAAATTCGTCGGCTTCCTGTCTTCTTTGGGTGAGACGAACCACGAAAGACGCGAAAGCCACGAAAATGAAGAACACGGATCGACGCGAATCTCCACTCATCAATTCATGTAGATCCGTGTCGATTCGTGTTCCGGACTCGTCCCGATGAGGCGGAGCCTGATTTGCGACTCGTTACGAAACCGGGATTAACATCCCCCGCTCGCCCGAGTTAGATTTGCTGCGCACCCGCAGCCCGGCGAGCGGCTGGGGCAGGTCCCTGGAATGTGGACCCGATCTGCCGCGTCAATCATCGGCAAAGTTCAGGCGGCCTCAGCGTCGAAATCGATGCCCCAGATGGGTACGGCGCATCTGGGGCATCTGTTTGCGCGCTCGCAGCATCGAACGGAAAATCTGAAGCCACCTGGGACACAGTGATTCAGAGACGTTTATCTGCCCCAGCCACCCGATGGCTTCAAGCTTCCTGCTGCCGCGCGCCGACAAGGCGAAAGATCGTGACTTCGGGGCGAACGTTGAAGCGGGCCTGGAGCAGGTGTCCCAGGCCACGGTTGATATACATTCGCCGACCGTCGAACAGGTCGAACTCCCCCGCTGTGTAATGCTTGTTGCGCACCGGCAGCAGCGGCGGGGGAAGGAACGGGGGCTTGCACTGGCCGCCGTGGGTATGCCCCGACAGGATCCAGCCCTGGAATCCTTCCCAGCCGTCGAGGTCGGCTCCGTCGGGATTGTGGCAGAGCACGATTCGCGGCGCGCCTGGAGTCGAAGAGCCGAGCCCCTGCGGCAAATCCCAGCGGCTTGACCAGTATTCTTCGAGCCCGACGATTTCCAGGCCGTTCAACTGGGCCGTCTCGTTGCGGAGCATTCGCAACCGGTGTTCTTCGAGGAGCCTGGTGAGCCGATCTGCGGCACGCAGGTCGGACCAGCTTGGCCCGTAGTCATGATTACCGAGAATTCCGATCGTCGCCAGCTTGCCCTGCGGCAGGTGCCGGTAGACTCCGTGCAACTGCTCGTCGGACACCGGCCGGCGCCGGCTGCGGTGGCTGACGAAATCACCGGTGACGACCACGACGTCGGGGGCAAGCTCCGTCACGCGCCGAAACGAGTCGATGATGTACGCGTCGCTGACCTGCGCACCGACGTGGACATCGCTGATTTGCGCGAGTCGCTTCCCTTCCCAGTCAGCCGGCAGGCCGAGAACCGGCAAATCACGCTCGACAAACTCAAGCCAGTGCGGTTCGACCCACAAGGTATAGGCGACGGTCGTGCCTGCCACGGCAGCACTTCCGAACGCTGCACGCCCGATGCGCCGCAACCACGTGCGACGCGGCATGAGAGAGGCCGAGGGATCGGGAATCGCCTCCGGAACATCGGGAGATGGAATCACGCCGTCAGTCATACCCGGACCAGTGGCGGGAGAACAAGGTGAGGCTGCCTGGGTGGCTGGCCGGACGCGGCCGGACTTACGACAAGCGCCGCAGAATTTCGTCATGCAGCCCAGCGGGATTTACGTCAAGCCGTGCTCACCTGAGGTCACACCAGCAAACTTCGATCGCGGGGGCCAAAGATGAATAATCTCAGTGTGAATAATTCTTAGGTGTGCGCGCATCTGCGCTTTGAAAAAATGTGTTGCCGCAAGAGGCCAGAGCGATACAACTTCCGACAGCTCAGTCACTCGAAACAACGACTGCCATCGGCGCGCACAAACAGCGCGCGAAACGCGCTGGTTGAGACGCAACCTGATGATGCTCCTGAAGAACCATCACACACATTCGTATTCATTCCGAAAAAACTTTTATTCATTCGGTTTCGCTGATGTGTGACGCAACCGATTGTCGGCGAATCGATTGCGAAAAAATGTTAAACTGGGCAAGCAAAAAATGTGGCGTTTTCCGGCCATTTTTGACACTTTTCGAAATCGTGACTGCGGACACGCTGGACCGCGCTTCCAGCCCCGTTTGCGACGTAAGTCGGTGCCGCCATGCCGCGCAGTTTCGCCTCGCCTCGCCCTAAGTGCTGCAGGTCATTCACCGCCGAAATTGACGACAGCCGATTCGCCAACTTTCACGGTGAACTCGGTGTGTGCCAGCGGCCGGGAGGTCAGGCCGCCTGTTGAGCTGGCGGCCCGTTCGTAGGGCGCCATCAACTGAATCCTGTATGTGCCCGGAGCGAGTCCCCCGACTTCAAACGTCTTCTGGTCGTCACGCAGATCGATATGCTCGCCGGCGCCAGGATCATCCTTTTCGCAGATCCACAGGGATCCCACCTTCGGAAACTTCTTCCGGTCGATCTCCCCCTTGACGAGCGCCGGTGGTGGCAGGTCGAGCTGGATTCGCGTCCGTTCCTCTTCGCGCAGAGCCTCAAGATGGTCGGCCCGGCCCGGAGCAATTCCCTTGCCCCACCAGACAAGTTCGACCTCGGCATCTTTGGGGATTCCTGGAAACTCGAACCGTCCTTCCTTGTCACTGGCCGCCTCGAGGAATCGCAGCACACTGGGCTGCTGAGCCAATTGTCCGGTCTGAATCATCTGCATGTTGAACGGATAGGCATGCCGCGCCCCGGCCTTCCGCTCGCGGGCCGCAATCAGGCGCAACTGCGCCCCAACGACTGGTTTTTGTGCGGCATCCACGAGACGCCCCGCATACGCCGAGAGACGTGCAGGATCAATCGGCTCCAGCCGGAATTCGACCGGTTCGACATCCGCCGGCCGCGCGGCGACGACTCGCTCCTGAATGCCCCGTTCGTAGCCGGCCGCATCGACCGTGACCTGCAAAGGCATCCCGACCAGCAGATCCTTCAATTGGAAAGTCCCCTGGTTCACCTGAAACGCCTGGCCGGGATTGATCAGATCGCTGCTCAAGGTGGCGGATGGATCGCCCGGTTGCTGCGGTGAAAAATTGATGCGGAGATTGAACGCACGAATCGGTTTGCCCGATTTCGCGTCGAGCACTTTGCCGGCGATGATGCCGGAGGGGATCATTTCGACTTCAATCACCGATTTTCCATCCAGCGGGAGCTGCCGCTCGTTGATGTCTGAAAAACCCTGTTTGAAGAACGAGAACGGCGAGTGCTCGGGGAGCGAGTCGAATTCGAAGCGACCCTGCTTGTCAGTGATCGTCTTGCCTCCATTCGAGAAGGCGTGGTTCCCCTGGGCAAAATAGACCGTCACATCCGCCAAGGGTCGGGCAGCCTCATCCACCACGCGGCCGCTGATCGAGTGTCCCGGGTCGAGAGTGATTGTGAGGTCGGTCGGTTTGTCGGCCGGACCCGGTTCGACTGAGAGTCGGTGCGGTGCAAATTTTTTCGCTCGCACGACGATTTCGTAGCCGACGGAGTTTTTAAACAACTTGCCAAGCCGGAATCGACCGGCCTTGTCGGTGGTCGTCTTGCACTCTTCGCTCGTCGAGTTTCCGAAATTGACGAGTTCGGCGCCGGCAATCGGGCGCCCCCGTTCATCCTGGACGACCCCGGCGATCGATCCGCCGTACGGACGGGGGGAGATTTCGAAATCGAGCGCCTGTTTCGGCCGGGTCATCCGGACCGGAACCGTCTTGCGTGCAAAGTCCTGTTTCGACAGCGAGACTTCGAGATCGACGTCGAACGGCAGACTGGGAAGGCGATAGTGCCCCTGGGAATCCGACTTGACGTATACCAGTTGCATCGAGACTCCATGGATGTGGACGCTGAGTCCCACGTCGGCGACCGGCTTGCCCGACGCATGCACAACCCCCTCGAGATCCCCCCCGGGCCCCAGCGCAAACTCGACCTCGGCATCGGATCCCGATTCGAGATTCAGCCATTGCGACTGCCGACCATATCCTTCGGCCCAGGTTTCGATATACCAGCGCTCGGCCGTCAGGGGCTGGAGCAGCACTTCCCCCTTTTCATCAGTGGCGAAATTGTCCTGCTTGAGGTCGCTCCAGCCAAGAATCACGAGGGCCTTTGGCAGCGGCTTGCCGGATGATTTGTCATTAATGCGGGCGGTGACGGCGACTCCCGGAAACATTCGCAATTGAACCGGCTTTGGCGGATCGCCCGTTTCGGGAATCACGACCACGGTCCCGCTCAGATTCGTGCGGCGCGAGGTGAACCGTTCGTGATTGGCCCACACGCGGTATTTGCCCGGCTTGAGGCCGAAGAATGAGTAGCGACCTTGTGCATCACTTTTGATGTGTTGCACCGGGAGCGGCCAGATGTAGTAGTCCTGCCCCGGCGGCGCGGGAAGCAGCAAGGTGACGTCGGCCCCCTCGACCGTCTGCCCGTCTTTGTCGGAGCGAACCTCTCCCGAGAGGGTTACCGGCGCGGCGGCAGGGCGAGGTTCCTTTTTCTCATCGATCGGTTTCTTTTCCTCATTCTTAACTTTTGCGGCAGATGTGGCTGGCGCCGGGTCGGCAGCCTGGATCGGACGATCGGTGAGCCGCACTGCGGCCATCGCGATCGGAACCAGGAGCAGGGTGGCCTGGAGTGCCAGGGAGCGCCAGCGCGACAAGTGGATCGACGTATCGCGCCGGTCATCGAGCAAGCTGGCGATCCGCCGCTCGAGGATTCCGGCAACAGGCAGCATCGCCAGACCGGGGGCTGGCAGTCGCCGCGGCGCGAGGCGTTCGGCGATTGTCAGCAGCGTTTCGGCGTAGTCGGCCGGCTCGCAGCGCGAGAGGACGAAGTTGTCACACACGTCTTCGCGCGCTTCGGAGAGACGGCGGTTGAGCCAGTGCACCAGCGGATGCGGCCAGAACAGCGCTCGCGCCAGTTGCTGGAGCAGATTAATCAGCGGGTCGCCGCGCACGATGTGCGCCGCCTCGTGGACCAGCACCTGCGTCATCTGGGGCGCCGAAATCCAGTCGAGCGACTGGCCGGGAAGAACAATCCGGGGCTGGACGATCCCGACCACCGCCGGGCTGCCGATCGCCCCGGAGACGACGATCTCGGGGAATCGCTCGAGGTCCAGAGCAGCGCGGGCGCAGGCCCGTTCAGCAGTGAACCGGCCGGCTTCCAGCGGGAGAGCCGAGGCAACGATGCGGCGGCAACGGTGCCAGCCGATGCTGCCGCGGATTCCGAAATAGACGATTCCCGCAACCCACAGGACCAGGAGCAGGATGACGCCCGCCGGGACCGGCAAGGGGCGTGCCCCAGGCTGGATCGTCGCCGGAGGAAGCGTGATGGCGGTCGGCTGGTAGGTGGTCGTTCGCGGCTGTGTGACACTCCCCGATTCATCAGGTGAAATCCGGAGCGCGGCGGAACCGTCGATCACGACCGATGGCGGCTCGGAAGCGTGCGTCACACTGGCGTGCACCGGGGAGTCGACTGACTGCGAATCAAAGTTCAGAACCGCGCCCGGGCTGGCCGTGGTGTAGGCGGCCGCCGGTAGAATCTCCAGCGCCGGCGCACGGTCGGGCATCCAGCGGCTGATGATCGGCACGAGAGGGGATGCCAGGACGCCGATCAGGGCTGCGTGCCAGAGACGCTCGCGGACGACCGGAAAGCGGGTCGGGAGGCAGCGGGCCACCACAGCGGCAATAAGCACGACGCCGGTCAGCGCCGCGACTACCTGCAGAGTGATGAGGACGATTTCGCGGGTGAGAGGGTTCATGATCGTCTCCTGCGGGCCTTGTCGATCAAGCGGCGGATCCGTCTGGCTTCTTCGTCGGTCACTCCACGACCGTCCAGCAATGCGACGACGAGTTCTTCCGACGAGCCGGCGAACGCCGTTTCGACAAGGCGGTCCACCAGCTTGCCCAGAGTCGATTCACGGGTCCGGGCGGCAGAATAAAAGTGTTGCGAGCCTTCGGCCCGACGTCGCAGCCAGCCCTTTTTTTCGAGGCGGTCCATGACCGTCAACACGGTGGTTCGTGCCACGGCGCGCTCGATCGAGAGGGCTTTCCAGATTTCGGTCACCGTGGCCTCGCCGCGCGACCAGATGAGATTCATGATCTCGATCTGCGCCGCCGAGAGCGGGGCCAGACTTTCGGCTTCAGACATCGCTTCCTCGCAGCCACGGAACGACTGACGGTAGACTACACGTGTAGTTGATTCTAACGACACATGTAGTCAGCGTCAACGGCCCGGCGGCGATTTTTTTTCGCGCTCGGCGGCAGCCAGCTCGGCCAGCAGGGACTGAATGTGTTCTTCCCGAGGGTCGAAGCGGGCCAGCTTTTCGAGCACTTCGCGCCCCTCGGCACGCTGGCCGCGCGCGATCAGGCAGCGGGCCACGCCGCGCCCGGCCAGGAAAAAGGGACGGTTGTAGTCCCGCGTCGCCGGCAGGATTCCGCGAAATCCGGCAGGCAGGCTGTCGAGACCGATCTCATAAGCGAACCCGAAGTGCCCGCGTGCCAGAGAAATATCGTTCTCTTCAAGGGCCAGTTCGCCCAGCAGGTTGTGCGCGTCGAGAAACCCGCGGCAGTCCGACACCAGGTACAGGAGCTCGTCGCGGGCGATCTCGAGTTCTCCTCCGGCAATCATGTTCCGCACTTCGTCGAGATCCTCCTGGCGGTCGATCGCGCAAATCGGCGGCTGGAGCGCAAAACGATTGCCATCAATCCGCCGGAGCTGCAATCGGGTCGAGTCGGCGGCAATGGGGAGGCCGGCATCTGCGGAGGGAGGTTTCGGCCGCGGGCGCCGCGGTCCGCGGCCGCGACTATCTTGCGAGCGGCCTTTTTTCGGAGGCTGTTTCATCAAGTCATCTTCACGCAGGGTGTGCGATGGTGTCAACTGATGCGGCCTGCGCGGTCAGTAACGAACAAAGAATTCGGGTGGCCCGGCCGTCCCGTCCAGGGCGGCCGGGTCGCGAAGCGACAAGATTCCGCGCCATCCGCTTTGCCGATCTGAAATGAACTAGGTCGCCGACTTTTTCTTGAATCGGAATCTTTAATAACCAATCGCACCCGCATGATGTCGAATCTTGTCGCTTCGCGACCCGGCCGGTGCTGCGCACGCGGCCGGGCCACCCTCCCATTTTCTTCCTCCTGCTACTTCGGGCGGAACACCACATACCGCAGCAGGAGTCCGCCCAGGATCAGGCTGCCGCCGATCCAGGTCGAAACGTCAACCCGTTCACCCCAGAAGAGCCAGACCCAGAATGGATTGAGGACCGCCTCCAGCAATGTGATCAGGCCCGCTTCCTGGGCGGGAACGTGCGCCAGGCCCTTCGCAAACAGGACGTAAGGCAATCCCATCTGGATCGCTCCCAGGGCGGCAATCACGGCCCATTGCTGACCGACCGGTACGAGGCCGCGGCTGGCGATCCACGGAATCAACACGACGGCGCTCGCCACGTGATTGAGCACGACCAGCCACGCCGAATCCTCACGGTGCAGCCCGCGCAGCGACACGATCACGGCTCCGTACGCCAGGCCGCTGCCGAGCGCGAGGAGAGTTCCGGCAAACCGCTCGCCGTGCCACTGCCCGCCAACGATGCAGACGATTCCCGCCAGTCCGAACACGAGCGCCACCAGATTCGAGCGAAGGATCCGTTCCCCCAGGAACAGCGCCCCGAACAGAAACGCCCAGCCGGTGCCCGTGTATTGCAGAAAAATGGCGGCGGCCGCCGTCGTTTGCGTCATGGCGGCGATGAACAGGAAATTCATGACGGCGAACGAAACCGTCATGGGGAGCATCCCGCGCCGCCAGCGAACGTTCTTCCAGTTGACGAACGGAGCCATCGAGAGCGCGGCAAACAGCGCCCGATAGCAGGCGATGATCAGACCGCGGTCGCTTTCGGCCAGGGCCTGGAGCGGCGGACTTTTTACGAACAGTCCGCTCGTGCTCCAGAGAACGGCGGCTGCGATCAGCAGCCATCGTCCGCGCGCCGTCTCGTGAGCAGGCTGATCTGGGTCCATGGTCGCCACGGTTGTAATCGATGTCTTTGGGTTTGTCGTTGCGACACCATGCAAAGATTATGTCACTCTCAATTGCGCCAGCCCCGGAGGGGCGAAATATTTTAGCCTGCGGGACCACCGCTCTTCGCGGCGGTGCCCGCCGCAGGTCATCGTTCCGAGGGAGCGCCAAGCTCCGGAGGAGCGACATAGCACGTTCGGATGTCGCCCCGCTGGGGCTTCTGAGAAAAATTGCCCGGCAATCCTGGGGCTGGCGCCACCAGGCTAAACTATACCGCCGCATCCGCGGCTGGCGCATTGCAAGTTCGGACGCGTTGCAACTAGTCTTCCGCCTTGGCCGGAGTGAGTTGCGAGCATGCGGGCGGACACCCCATTTCGTGCAAATTCAGGACATCAGCTCATTTCACGAGCACGGCGTCGCACCAGTCGGCGTGATCGCCGATGTCCCCCTCGGTCGCATAATCCACCCGCAACGTCAGGACCTTTACCCCCGTCAGATCAATTCGCTCGAGAGCCGCGGCAGCGCTCGTGCCCGTCAACACGTCGCTGCGAAAGGCTGGTTTGCCATCGAGCAGAACCTCGAACAGAGCGCTCCCCTTGCCTCCCGATGCGTCGTCGATGCCGAGCGTGGCGCGCAAGCGCCGATACTTACCGTCGAGTCGCCAGGTCACGCTGCTGCGACTGTGCAGGCCCAGCCCTTTGGGGTATTCGACGCCGCGGAGCATGAGAAAACTTCCCGACACGCTGCGATCGCGAACGAGCGGCCAGTCGAGTTCGAAGAACGGTTCGAACTTGTACTCGGCCGGCGGAAGATCCGACAGATACTCGGCACAACCTCCAAGAAATCGCAGCGACTCGACCGCCGCGAGCGGGATTTCGAGATGAGGCCCGAATTGCGCCCGAACCGAAAGCCGGTCGGGTTCGGAAAGCTTCAGATCGCGGACGACGAACCGGCTCCCATCGACCAGCGACAGCAGGGCCCCTTCGCCGCGTAACGGCGTGCCGCCGGCCAGCGTGGCGTTGAACACAATCGCCTGCACCCCCGCGCGATTGATCACCGATCTGCCGAACGGCGTTTCCAGCGCCAACCCCTCCGCGGCCAGGCTGCCGAATTCCCCTTCGAGCGTGTCTCCGTTTCCCAGGAGCACAGAATCCTGTGCCGCCTCGTGGTCAAAAATGCGATTGAGCAGGCGCGAGCCGGCGGCTGCACCGGCGGGCCGGACCAGGATCATCCCGCGAACATTTTCCAGCGGGATCTTCAGCGCCGGCCATTCCGGAAAGCGTGCCCAGGTTCCGGTCACCGATTCGTCGTCAACGGCCTGGGCGCGTAACGCCAGGATCTCGCTGCGCCCCAGGATCACGAGCGGATCAACCGACCCGATGTTCGACGAGCGGTCCTTGAACTTCAGCGAAATCAGATTCCTGGTTTTGATTTTCAATGGCTCGGTCGTCCCGAGCGTCAACTGGCCGGCCGAGAGGGCCGCCAGAGAACCATGCTGCGACTTCCCCTCTGAATCAACGATTGAGACCAGCCGCGCCGGCAGATCAGCAGCGTGCAACCGTGCGGCACCGGCGAATGCAATGAATGCCACGAACCATCGCACTTCAGGTCGCAAGGCGCATCACCGCTGAAAGATGGGGAGATAATTGTTTGGCATCTGGAGCACGATGCAGGCCATGGCGGTGGCGTATTCGCTGTTGACCGTAATATCGGACCAGCTTCCGTCGTCGCGGGACTGACGTCCCACCAGCTCATCGCGGATCGCCGGGTACCACTGCCGCCAGTAATTTCCGCCGGCGTGCCAGACTGCCTGCGCCGCATAGTAATGACCGTAGTAGTAGAACGCTTCGTGGCGCTGCAGCTCGCCGCGCGGCAGGTGGTTCATGAGGTATTTCAGCCCCATCTCGATTTCGCGGCTCTCATAGACGCCGGCGCTGTACAAAGCGACGAGCCCGGCCGCGGTCCGCGGCCAGATGCTGACGGTGTTCGTCAGCTTCTGGTACATAAACCCACCGTCGGCGTTCTGGCAGCTCTTCACGTACTTCGTGCACAACTCGACGGTGCTCTTGGGAACGAAGATGCCGGCGTTGCGCGCAGCGCGCAATGCCATGATCTGACAGACGGTCACCGAGACGTCGGCCTCGCGGCGGACCGGGAAATACCGCCAGCCCCCCTCCTTATTCTGTGTGTTGACGATCAGGTTGACCGCCAGCTTCAGTTTCTCGCGAATGTCGGCTCGCTGGGTCATGCCGTAAACTTCCGCCAGAAAGAGCGTGGCGAAGCCGTGCCCGTACATCGGGTTGTGCTGGCGATGTTCGGGAGCCGAGATCAGCCCGGTCGCGTCGGTGCAGTCGAGAATGTACTGGACCGCCAGTTCGACGTTGCGGCCGTACTTCCCCCGGTTGGGAGTGCTTCCCGACGAAAGGAACGCGATCCCCGCCAGAGCCGTCACGGCGACATGCCGGCGGTAGGTGCTCCCCGACCCGAGCGAACCGTCTTCATTCTGGCTACCGGCGAGGTATTCGAGCCCGCGGTTGATCGCCTGCTGGGTGGCGGGAGTGACGAGTTCCAGCCCGCTGGCCTCAACCGTCCTGGGGACAATCGGCGCGGCGTGCGTGGGAACCGGCCCGACGCAGGCAATCACCAGCAGCGCCGCGCACGCACCACAAGCCAGTCGGCAATACCAGATCTGCGTCATCACGACACTCCCGAGGGACGACTGTCATCGTAGACGAGGTGCGCCGGCGAGGAAAGGCAACTCACCGGCCGAACCGCCACCGATGGATGGGCCAATCTGCCGCAATCCTGGCGCTTTTGTGTCAGAATAGGTTCCTGGCCGTGTTTAGTCTGGTGGGAGTGCCATGGTGACCGAATTTCCGGAAACGCGAGACAGCCTGCTGGTGAAGCTGCGATCGCCTGCCGATCGTGAGGCGTGGGATCGGTTTGCCCTGATTTACCGGCCGGTGATCTATCGGCTGGCCCGGCAACGCGGGCTGCAGGATGCGGATGCTCAGGACCTGACCCAGCAGGTGCTGATGGCGGTCGCCTCGGCGATCGGCAATTGGGAAAAGCAGAATGAAGAAGTCCGCTTCCGCCACTGGCTGCGGCGCATCGCCCGCAATGCGATCGTCAACGCGCTGACACGCAAACCACGCGACCGCGGAGCGGGAGGTTCCGTCGTGCAGGAGTTGCTGCTGGAGCACCCCGGCGCCGACGAAGAATCGGACGCAAACATCAATCTGGAATATCGACGGGAATTGTATCTCCGCGCAGCACAGATGGTGCGATATGACATCGAGCCCGACACCTGGCGCGCTTTTGAAATGACAGTGATTGAAAACCGCAGCATCGACGAAACGGCAGCGGAACTCGATAAACCGGTCGGCACGATTTACGCCGCCCGCAGCCGGATCATGCGCAGGCTGCGGCAGGCGGTGAAGGAACTGGAGCAATCGGAATCATGAATACCCACCCGCGGTCAGTCACGTGCGACCCCGATCGCCTCGAATCGTTCCTGAGCGGTGATCTGACTGTCGCCGAGGAGCGCGAATTCACACTGCACCTCAACACGTGCGAGAGTTGCCGCCGGTCTCTCGAACGGCAGGCAGCCGAACCCGAAGACTGGCGGGAGGCCGAAGAACTGCTGCAGCCCCCTCCCTACGAAACCCCCGACGACATTTCGCCATCGGGCACCACGCGGCCCTTCGCGAAGCATCCGGCGCAGATTCAAAGCGTGCTCGAGACTCTCGGGCCGACCGACGATCCCCAGATGCTGGGGCGGATCGGTGGCTACGAAGTCTCGGGAGTCGTCGGCTCCGGCGGCATGGGAGTCGTGGTGAAAGCCGTTGACAAATCGCTCGACCGGACCGTGGCGATCAAGGTCTTGGCGCCGCATCTGGCGACCAGCGGCGCGGCACGCAAGCGGTTTGCCCGGGAGGCAAAAGCAGCGGCTGCGATCCTGCACCCCAACGTGATCGCGATCCACAGCGTGTCCAATGACGCCGCCCTCCCCTACTTGGTGATGCCCTACGTGAGGGGGATCTCCCTTCAGAAGCGGCTCGACACCGAAGGCCCCCTGGCGCTGCATGAGATCCTGCGGATCGGTTCGCAGATTGCTGCCGGGCTGGCGGCCGCCCACGCGCAGGGACTGGTGCATCGCGACATCAAGCCCGCCAACATTCTTCTAGAAGAAGGGGTGGAGCGGGTCACGATCACCGATTTCGGACTGGCCCGGGCCGTGGACGATGCCACGATAACGCACAGCGGCGTGATCGCGGGGACGCCGCAATATATGTCTCCCGAGCAGGCCCGTGGGGAGTCGGTCGAGCAGAGCAGCGATCTGTTCAGCCTGGGGAGCGTCCTGTACGCCTGCTGCACGGGACGCCCACCCTTCCGCGCGGAAACCACCTACGGCGTCATTCGCCGCATCATTGATGACGAGCCCAAACCAATCCGCGACCTGAACCCGGAGATCCCCGAGTGGCTGTGTTCGATCATCGGCAGGCTGATGTCCAAGAAACCCGCAAGCCGGTTCGAGTCCGCTGCGGCAATTGCTGAATTGCTCGAACAGTGTCTGGCGCACGTTCAGCAACCGCACGTCGTGCCGCTGCCGGCGGCGCTCTCGCAGCCGCCGAGCAAACACGATTGGCGCTCGGTCCTCCTGCACCGTCAGGGCATCCTGACCCTGGCGGGAATCGTGGCCATTGGTGTTCTGGGCGTCGCCCTGCTGGCGACCGAGCCCGGTGAGATTGCCGGAGAATGGTCGGGCGAAGGGTGGGGTCGGGTCGTCCTGAATAAGAAGAGCGACGTCGAATACGTCGGGACGTACAGCGAAACGCAAGGCAAGGTTTCGGGAGAAATCCGGCTCATGTGGTCACGCCTCGAGCGGCGCTTCAACGGCACGTGGCACGAGGGAGACGATCGATTCGGTGATCTCTCGGTCCGGCTCGTCGGCGATGAACTGCGCGGCGCCCGGACCAGCGATCCCAAGTCGAAGACCGATCCGGCGGTGCCGAAGCTGGCTGAACTTTCATGGATTCGCGGCAGTGCAGAAAAGGCGGCTCTGGCCGCGAAATCCACCGGCGACGGAAAATTGCTGATCGTCGCCGTCGCGAAGTTCAACGAGATGGCGGCCCAGCACCCGATTGGAAAGGACCAGCCTCCGCTCACCGACGACGAAGTCCTGAACTCACTCCGAACGCTCACCGACGAAGAAAAGCACGAGCGATTGACCACGAAGGATATTGAGCAGCTCCGCAGCAGCGCTACCGAGCGCCTGCTTCCGAAAGGCTGGCAGTTCGACGTTGTGACGGAGCTTGCGGGCGTCGACGGCGAGCGGTTCCAGGTCTGGTTGATTCAACTGTCTGCCACGCGTCCTGACGGGACGAAGGCGGTGCGGGTGATTCGTGAGCGATTGCTCGGCCAGCTCGACCCCGACGGAAAACTGCTGGCGCTGCCCGGAGTCGGCAAATCACCTGACGATGACGCGACCCCCCTGGCGGCGGCAATCAATGGATTCAACGCCAGTCACCAGAGCGCCGCCGGCGTGCGGCAGCCGCCTCTGACAGAGGAGGAAGTCGTCGCCGCGATTCGCCTGTGGAAGGTGCGGCGGAATGAGGCGCCGGTGTCAAATCGCGAGTTCGCCGCCTTTCAGAAGATCGCCGAGACGCGCCAACTGCCCGGCAACGCCCACCTGGAGGTCATCTCGGAGTTCGGGGACGGCAACGGAAACAGCCGATTCGTCTGGTCTGTCCGAATCGTGATGCGCCGGGAATCGATGCAGGCAACTTATGCCTACGGAATCCGCGAGCAGTTCATCCGCCCGGAAAAAACGCGCGCCCGCAGTCCCGAGGATCCGACTATTGCGTGGGGTGACGTGGGCGCCAGCGGACTGCAGGTGGGCGTGCGCGTCGAGCCGCGAAACGAGCTGTATGCCCGCGGGCAGAAGGTTCTTCCGATCTTCTGTTACCGCAACGCGGGCCGGCAGAAGCTGGATACGTCGTTCCCCAGGCTGATGACGCACAGCTGTTACAACAGGATCATCGCAGTCGATGCCACGGGGAGCGACATTCCGATTGACCAGGATCGAGGCCCCGCCGGTCCCGTCGGCTGGCTTAGCAATTCGCTTGCGCCGGGCGAAAGTTTTGAAGTTCGCGGATTGCCGATTGTACTGGGGGATGTGGAGCGCGGCGCCGCCGAAACGGCCGTTCGAGCGAAGGCCGGCCAGTCAATTCGATTGCGCTTCGACCTGCCGGATCTGTCGCAGAAGAACGGAAAGCCATTGCAGACCGGAGAACTGCCGCTGGCGCTGGACGTGAAGCCGGAGCGCCCCGAACCGCAGCAGCGCGCAACCGACGAGCTTCGACCTGGGGCGGATGGCAGGCAGAACGGAACAGGCGCCGCCCCTGCGGCAGCGGAACCTCGCAACTGGCCGGCACGCAGAATCGGCAGCGACGGCTCGGTCAAGCTGGTTGCCACGTCGGCAGACGGCAAGGTGATTGCCGTCGCCATCAGTGCCCCGATGTTTCCTGCAAATCCTGTCGGGAAGCGATCGGTGACGATTCTGGACAATGAAACCGGGGGGGCGATCGCCTCTCCAGAACTCGCGACGAACGATGAGGAGGCTCTGCTCGCCGCGGTCGATGGGGTGCCGCATTTCGAAGTCGAGGCGGTAGCGCTTTCGCCGGATGGCAAAGTCCTGGCGGTCGGCACTGGCCTGGGTCAGGTCAAACTGTTTGACGCGCTGACCGGTGAACTGATTCGATCACTCGACGACGAACGGGGGAAGCTTGCAGAGAAGACGTCGCCCGAGAAGCTCAAGTCGCTTCCGCGGGCGCTGGGGAGCGTCGCGGGGCTGGCATTTTCTCCCGACGGCGCCCGGTTGGCCGTCTGCGGCGGGTCGTTTGACGACGAGGGGCGCAACTGGGGAGGCATCGAAGGGCGGCGACTGCTGACAACAGGCCCCGGCCGGCTCAAGGTGTGGGAGGTCAAAACCGGCAAGCTGCTGCATGATCTGGCCGGGCACAGCCATGCCAGCGCGGTCGCATTTTCCGGCGACGGCAGTCTCCTGGCAAGCGCCGGCCAGTGGCACGGCGGGACCGACCATGGAACCGGTGTCATCATCTGGAATCCCGAGACGGGAGCCCGGATGCGCACGCTGGTCCAGCAGGCGAACGGCGGAACGCTGGCCGTCGCTTTTTCACCAACGAATAAGCTGGTGGCGATCGGCTCGCTCCATTTCGACAAGGAGAACGATACCAGCTCAATGACAATCACCCTCACTTATGCTCTGTCGGGGATCACCGAATGGCAGCGAAAGTTACCCGGGTGGGCCCATCCCATCACGTTCGCCCCCGACGGAAAATCGATCGCAGTGCTCTCCCGCGGTCAGTCGATCCTGTTCCTGGAGACCTCGACCGCCAAAACCCTGAACGAGCTTCGAACGACCGACTCGGCCGATAAGGGGCGCTGGACCGATCTCGCGATTCCGCCACACTCGGGCAACCTGGTCATCGGTGGAGTGGATCAGAATGGCAAAGGCAGCGTTCAAGTCAGGGACTTGCAGGCTCCCACTCTCGAAAACGTTCCGTTGAAGTGAACGCCGCCGACGCAACATTGTTCCGTTGAATGCCGGCGCGCACGCCGAACTCGAGTTCACTGTCCGAACTGCAGGGCCAGCAGCAGCTCCTTGACCGCCGTCATCGGGATGTCGTCGCGCTCGATCGCGCGGGATGACGAAACAAAGACGGGACCTTCGGCGGATTCGCGGCCGACGGCAGGCAATCGGCCGTGGCTCCCTTTGATGATCGATGCGTCCAGGCCGATCACGTCCATATAATATCGGAAGCCGAGCAGCTTCTGGGCGAGTCGCAGGGCAATGCGCAGCTTCGGAAACGCAAGCTGCGGGTCGACCAATAGTTCGACCGGGTCGTATCCCGGCTTGCGGTGAATGTCGATCGTCCGCGCGAAGTCGGGAGCCAGGCTGTCGTCGAGCCAGTAATAATAGGTGAACCAGGCGCGCGGCGCGGCGATCGCCACGAGTTCGCCGGCTCGTTCGTGATCGATGCCGAACCCCTGCTGCGCCGCGCGGTCGAGGACCAGATCGATTCCCGGGGTGTGCGACAAGAGCAGCGCAACGGCCGGAATGTCGGCCGGCCGGCGCACATAGACGTGCGCTACCTGGTGGTCGGCGACGGCGAACGCACTCGAGGCGCCGCAGTCGAGCGTTTCCCAACCGAGCGGCTCGCGACGCACCGCCAGGAAGCCTTTCTCGCGCAGCACCCGGTTGATGTGCACCGGCTGATCGACGGCTGTGATGGCGTATTCCGACAGAACGACGACTTCCGATCCTGCCACACGGGCCGCATCGATCAGCCGTCCCGCCTCGGCATCCACAAGGCGAATCTCCTCGGCGATCCGCGGGTCGTCGGGGCCCAGCCGCTGGAGGTCGTAATCGAGGTGCGGCAGGTAGGCGAGCGTCAGTGACGGCTTGTGCCCTCGCAGGACTTCGAGCGTGGCATCGACGATCCAGCGCGTGCTCTCGATGTCTGCGGCCGGCCCCCAGAACTTCGGGAGCGGAAAGACTCCCAGCTTCTGCTGCAGCCTGTCGCGCAAATCGGCAGGCTGGCTGTACGAGTCGAACACTTTGCGGCCATCGGCCGGATAACTGGGGCGCGGCGTCATCGACCAGTCGACGTCGGCGTACATGTTGTACCACCAGAACATTTTGGCGGTTGTGTGTTGCGGATCGCGCTGGCGGGCCGCCTGATAGACGCGCTCGCCGTGCACGAGCGCGTTGGACTGTTTCCAGAAACCGACCTCGGCCAGGTCCCGAAAGTACCAGCCGTTCGCGACGATGCCGTGATCGCGGGGCAAGAAGCCGGTGAGCAATGTCGACTGGGCCGTACAGGTCACGGCCGGCAAGACGGTTCCCAACGGTCGCGAGAAGCCGCTTTGTGCCAGAGCACTGATTTGTGGCGTCAGCGGGCCCAGCATATCGTGCGTGAGGCCCACGACGTCGATCACGACGAGCGGCTTGGGCATCGAATTATCCGTTGTCCCGGTGCACGGTGCCGGGGGAGAACGCCGGGAGGCAGACGGCGATGTACTCGGCCCCGTCTGCCTCGGGGGTACTATACCGTACCCATTCGCCCGAGTGAGTGATGATTCCCTGCCCCGCGCGGACTTCGAGCGCGCCGCTCTTCGATTCGACCCGCAGCATGCCCGCCAGCACGACGGTGTATTCGTCGAACTCGGGAGTCTGCCCCGGCTCGACCCAGCCGGAGGGGCTCTTCATACGGGCGATGCTCGCGGCCTCGGTCTTCGAATTCACACGCCCGATGAATTCCTGAATGATCTTGGGTTTGTTCCCGGCAGCGGTGATCTGTGTCGGACCAGGAATGAGTGTTGGCATCAGGGACGTTTCCTGCGGAAGTGTTTGAAGCGGGCACGCTTGCGCCGAGACTGGATCTTAGCCGGAGATGAACGCGAATCAATGCAGTTTGAGACGATGGCTCGCGCGCTGGGTTTCTGAGTCGTTGCACGGAGCAGTAAACGGCGTCACCCTGAATAGCCGCGGAGCGGCGAAAGATTGTAGCCAGTTGGACCATCGCTCAGCGCGGCGGTGCCCGCCACTGGAAAACCCGAGTATTAAGTGCGCAGTCCCGGAGGGACGGCAGGAAATTGGTGGCGAGATTCGAATTCGATCAACGGCTGATCTGGAATCGTGAGTAGTTTCGCGGAATCTACTCACGCAACGTTGCAGGTCCATAGCATATTCCTGTCGCCCCTATCGGGGCTGCGCTCTCAGCGCGAATAGACCAGTGGCTGACGCCACTGGCTACATTATGTCACCCCTCCGGGGTTTTGAAGATCGCTGGATACTCATTCGCTCGCAAGAGTTCGTGACTCGAGTCAATTGCCGCGTTCGACTGCGCTGGTTGCGACCCTTGTCAGGCGACCGAGCCCCCAGGCGGCGACTTCGCGAACGATTGGACTTTCGTCGTGGAGCGCGGATGTCAGGGCTGGAAGCAGAGACGCGTCTCCGGAATTCCCCGCCACGATTGCCGCGTTGCGAACAATCCCCGCCCGCCCCGGCCGCGCGAGCGGAGTGACACTGAACCGTTCGACAAATTCGCTCTCTGAGATCGTGAGCAATTCAGCCACATCCGGTGCGATGAGTTCCGGAACAGGCTGGAGCGCCGGTGCCGAGGTGACGGGCGCTTTGCGATTCCAGGGGCAGACCTCCTGGCAGATGTCGCAGCCAAATAGCCAATCTCCCATCCCGGCCCGCAGATCTTCGGGAATCGAACCGCGGTTCTCGATCGTGAGGTACGAGATGCAGCGCCTGGCGTCGAGCACATACGGCCCGACGAAGGCCTGTGTCGGGCAGGCATCGAGGCAGCGCGTGCAGGTACCGCAATGAGACGCAGCGTGCGGCGCGTCGTAGTCGAGTTCCTGATCAACGAGCAGCGCCGCCAGAAAGAACCAGCTTCCCAGCTTCTTATCGATGAGCATCGTGTTTTTGCCGAACCAGCCCAGTCCAGCCAGCCGTGCGAAGTCCCGTTCGAGGAGCGGAGCCGTATCGACGATGCCGCGAACTTTGCAGCCGGGACACTCGCGTCGCAGCGCGTCCGCCAATTCAGCCAACCGGTCGCGAATGAGATTGTGATAATCGGTCGGCGCTTGAGCATAGCGGGCCACGCGCGGGATGACTCCCGCTCGTGGAGCGCCCGCCGGCGACGACGGCTCCTCTGTTTTGTAATTCATCCCAAGCATGATCACGCTGCGCACGCCATCGAGGACGTGGCGCGGGTGCTCGTAGGCCTCTTCCCGGCGCTCGAGGTACTTCATCTCGCCGGCGTAGCCCTGCTCGAGCCAGTCGAGAAACTCGTGAAGTCCGGTGGGAGTCACTGCCGGCGCAATGCCGACGAGTTCAAATCCCAGCCGCTGCGCCACGGCTTTGATGAGCGGAGTCATCCGCGGTCCGCGCCCGACTGCTGGCACCAGGCCCGAAACTCGCGGGCCAGCGACGTTTCATCACCGAACTTACGGTCCTTGACCAGTTGCGCGACGTGATCGATGGGAAATCCAGGCAGGGCCGAACTGGCGGCTGCTCTGATATACTTCCGTTCTGCGTCAAGAATAAATAGCTGCAGCGATTCCTTATGCCAGCGCCAGATTTCTGGAACGCCGAACGCCGCATAAATCGCAAAGCGATTGATCGAGCTGGACGTGACGTCGATTTCTATGACGAGGTCCGGCGGCGGATCGATCGTCAGATCAATTTCTTCTGCACGGTCTCGGACGACTGATTCGTTCCGAATGTAGTAGCAATGGTCCGGCTCAAGTCCGCGGCCGAGATCTTCCCGGCGGAATGTGGTCGAACCACAACCCTGAACGGAAATCTGCTTCTCTTCGACCCAGACATCGATGCACCTCCCGATCAACATCCGCAATCGCTCGTGCAGTCTGGTCGGTGACATAAATTCCAGGCTCCCGCGGTCAAAGGTCATCCGCGTGTTGCGATTATCGTCCGTGTCGCGAATCTGGACGTACTGCTCCCAAGTCGCGTTGTGGAGCAACACACGAGATTCAGGAGCGATCGCGCCGGTGCTCATACCATGTCTCATTCCAGGTTCGTGGCTTCCCTGTGGAACAACCTGATTCCGCGAGGCTGCACGTTGATTTTACCGCTGCCAGGCACGCCAAGGAAGCGGAATTCCTGCGGGGTCAGCGGCTGACGATTTATCTGCCGGATGCGGCCTGCTGCACGGCTGTCGGCTGCTTTCTCCCGACTTCCATGATCCGCGCATCGTCCCATTTTTCGAGCGGCTTATAACGCGGGTGACGCGACTCTTTGTACGGATCGTTGCGGCGCGCGTTGTAGCAGGCAATGAAGGCCCAGCGCGGGTCGGGGCTCTTGTTCTGATCCGAGCGGTGCAGCAGATTGCAGTGAAAGAAGATCGCCGAGCCGGGAGCGAGCTCGCAGTGTACCAGTTCCAGTCGCTCGAGCGCCGAGTTGAGCCGATCGACTTCGGCGACCCCGGTCTGATCCCCCACCTTGCCGTGGTCCATTCGTCCCAGCAGATGCGACCCGCGCACCACCTGGAGGCAACCGTTTTCGCGCGTCGCCCGATCGACGGCGATCATGCAACTGGCCAGGAGCGGCGCCAGACATCCGTTGTGATACCAGTAGCCGTAATCCTGATGCCAGGCCCACGCCCCGCCGACGTACGGCTCCTTCAGGATCATCTTGTGGTGGTAGTGGTAGACTTCGCCTGCGAGCAACGTCTCCATGGCATCAACGATCCGCCGACTGCGGACGATCGCGCCGTAGATATCGTCATGCAGTTCGTTCTCGACGACAAGACGAATGGCTCCCCCTTCCCCATCCCCCCGGCTGGCCGCGTCGGCCTGCATCTGGTGATCGGCGCGGGCGATCGTTCGCAAGAGGTCCACCTCTTCGGCATCGAGCAATCGGTCGACGACGAAAAAACCATCGGTATGAAACTGCGCGACTTGTTCGGCAGTGGGATTGAATCCGGTCATGGAGGCGATACCAACTCACAAGGACAGGCTTGCGACAGCTTTCATTGTTACAATAGAGACGGTTTGTGCAAGCAGACGTGATGCAGACAACGAACAACATCGCTTTCAAAGAATGGGCCGGCATCTGCGCGGCATTGGGGAGCGGCCTGCAGACACTCATCATTCGCAAGGGGGGCATTCACGAAGGCCGCGACGGCTTTCGGGTGGCACACGGAGAGTTCTGGCTCTTTCCCACGTACGTCCACGAAGCGGCCGCTGGACTCGAACCTGAA